>Ga0315913_1004112_pt1 | contig 17581 bp, 10 predicted proteins | sample MpolsnodulesMG_FD_207736 | JGI IMG/M metagenome (GOLD analysis project Ga0315913, IMG submission 207736) | Medicago polymorpha root nodule microbial communities from Los Angeles, California, United States - small nodules | ecosystem: Host-associated > Plants > Roots > Nodule | place: USA... | reverse complement strand
CAAAATAAAGTTAACAAAAACAAGTAGGTAAGACAAATCTATATCTGAAAAAAACTTCTCTAAAGCAATAAGGAATGATATCCCACTAAACCAAATTATCTACAATAAAAAACCAGTATTAGGAAGCATATCCACACATACATTCTTTTCTCAATAAATATGAGAAACTATAAATCTTTTCCTAAAAATATTGTTAGTTTCAATAACAAAAAGGGGCCATGAGAAAAAGCCTCGCCATCAAACACACTTTTTCTCTTTATCTTTCTCTGCATCCGTTCCTTACTGTTGAGAACTGTAATTGATAGATAGAAGCTTATAATGTGTGGCTTTAATAAAGTCACTATATATACATGTCAATGTCTGTGTAACAATGTTACCTAGCTTTCCACCCAGAAAAAACCAGAAGACCGAATGGGATAAAGCGTGAGGGAAAAAATAAGAGAATTTAGCTGTCATACTATTAATTACTCCCTCTATCTTGAATTATATGTCGTTTTGAAGAAAAAAAGTTAAATTATATGTCACTTTACAATTCTAATGAAATATTAATGTTATTTTTTTCCATTATATTCTTAACTATTTATTACTCTATCTTTTTTCAATTCTTTAATTTATCTTTCTGATACCATTTATTAAAGACAATTTTGTAAGACAAATCATAATATCGTTTTCCCATACAAAATTAATTAGATTTCTTAACACGTGTGAAATTATCAAAGCGTCATATAATTTGGGATAGAGAGAATAACTTTTTAAAAAATAAAAATATTTATATTATAACCAGTCAATTAGATTTAAGTGGTTGATAAATTCCATCAGAATGATGAATGTTTGAAAAAATCCAATTTCGATTACTGAATGAAACAATTCGTTGTTAAACTACACTTAATTCACGACTGAACTCTAAATTATCTGAATCACATTGTCATATAAATTGAAAGGTTAACACAAAAATAATATTTATATTAAGAGAAAATCACTGTATCACTCTTATTCATGCTGACCTTAATTATTGGGAAACAACAAACCAAGAATTAGCTTCCACAAAATCCTTTAGTGGAGACTTGTGGCTTTTAGCTAGTAATGTATTGTATTGTTTCCATATAAGGTAGAACAAAAATTTCAAATTTATTTCTTTGCTTTTATTTTTTCAGTAAGAGAGAAATATTTTGAAGACTCAATATTCAATTGCTTGACACTACCAACTTTCCTTGCTCATTGTCGGTACGTACGTTCAGTATATTCTTTCTTATGCGTATCTAGCTATGATTAAGTTACATACATTTTCTTTAACTATTTTTGTTGATTATGACATTTGATATATTGTAATAACATTTTTATAAAGTAGTCAATAAGAATTAACAAAAGATAAAATGCATAGCACCCGTGCAAGAACATTATTTTAATATATATTACTTTATAGAAATAGATTTATTTTTTGAGAAGAGAAAGATAAATTATTACAGTAGGTGTTTTGATTATGACATTATGTATGCACGAGGGGTTCTCTAGCGTGCATTTGAATTCAAGAGATAAGTGATGAAATTGAAAGGGAAAAAATTGTTATAGTTCTCTAAAAGCCATTGAAAAGTGATTTCTTAGTTTATATTTATCCAAACAATAATCTATGTGATGGGGAAAGCTAGGAGATAGATAGATATGATCCTTCTTCTTCTCCTTCATGGGACCAATTTTATCTTATTTTGTTTAACTTTTGATAATTACTACTAGTGAATTTTACAAAACCTGCAAATTACTCAAACCTTTTTATCATTATTTGACACTAGTTAAGGAATCTTATATAGTCTTTTAATGATCATATTTTCAGGAAAAAGTGTCCTAAATTAACCAATTTGTACTTCAGATATAAGATAAGAAAATTTTCACCAATATTATTTAGGGAGTTTCTATGGTGCAGTCAGGAAACTGACTTTTTTGAAAAAGTTATTTTGTTTATCCAATATTAATAGTATAATTGTTCATGTCATGTTATCTAGTGTCTTGCTGGTGGACCACTCTAAGACTAAACTTTACCTTATTACAAATCAGCCCTCATACAAAATATCAAGGGGAATTTCAATCTTAGTGCACAAATGAGAATCTATGTGTTGAAGGCGAAAATCAGTATGGAGGAGAATGTGATGATTTTTTAGGATTTTCATTATTCTGTTTGTTTTATAAGGAAATTAAAGAACATTAATTTATAAAGATTTAATTTTTAGGATTTCTAAGAACACGGGGATTTTGTTAATTGAAGGATTGGAACCTTGTGAAAATCGGTTTATAACTGTTTAATTTTAGGTGTATAATATCACATTTTTTTAAAAAAAATTCATTGATTCTGTTTCTTTCCCCATAAATTGTAGAATTGGAACCTTGAGCATAAAAAAGTTTAATTTATTAGAGTTTTCAAGAAAAGGATCATTTTGTTAATTAAATTGAGATATAATATAATTTGAGGATTAACTTCACCAGAAAAATCATTCTCATAACTTCACCATAGAATTTTCCTATTATTTATTTATTTTAATTAAAATATGATCTCATGCATTAACCACCAATTAGATTATTAGCATGTATCAATGTAAAACCAATAAGAATTTAATCACCTCATCTAAGTAAAAGAATAGTATATGCTCCACAAAGTGATTAGAATGAGTGGTCTATATATATTTTGGTAAGTGTGAGAAAGTTAGAATTGGTAGCGTGTGAGATGCAGTTGAGGACATGATGACTATGAAAAAAAGGAAAAGGAAAATGTGAAGAAATGAAGTGAGTGGTGATGAAGAGAAGAGGGCTTCTCTCTCTGAATTCTGAGCAGTTGATTAGGAGTCCTAACAACAAACAACACCCCCACCATACTTGCTGCCAAACACTATACCAACAAATACACACTACACACCTTGTCTGTCCTCTCAATATACCTTAATCATAAAATAAAATAAAATAAAATAAATATGAAAAATTACACTAGTGATCCCTTAATTTAATTTTAGACAATGATTTGATCATTTCTTTTTTTTCACCTTAATTTGGTATTTTCGGTCGATTTATATATGAAGTTTTAAATTTTAAATCTATGTTCATTTACCTATATTTGTGGATGAATTTTAGATTTAAAACTTGAAAAGCAATATACAAACATATCAAAATGAGATGAATGATAATACAATATAAAAAGTTGATTACGTTAAGATAGTTACACTATATATAATAATTATAAGTAAACAAACAAATTTGCAATTAATTATAACCAACTTATAACTCTTTATAACCAACACCAACTAATTTTAACATCAACATTCAAATTCTAACAAAGAACAGTATACATAGTATACATGATGTTGAGTAGACCGGATTAATTGTTCGAGACTCTAAAAGACATTGATATCATATCTACAATTATATGTTAAAAAAATTATCTATTTCTAATCGATGTGAGATTAACCACTCACACTTAAAGCTCAACAATCTCTCTCAAGTGTTGGTAATACATAACTTTGATACCATTTGTTGGAGAGTCTGAAAAGCGTTAGGTGCGGCAACGAGTTAAAAGTTCAAAACCTCTAAGAAACTTTGAGACAACGCCTTCATCCAAAAACCTTATGATATTAAGAATATGAGCAACTTTTCTTATATAGTATCGGATATTTCCTCCATTTTTAACTGATATAGGGTTCAACAACAAAGACTTGAATTTCAAACACATAATATTCATAACAAACTTAGGAGCGCAATATACATGATATTTCATAAGAAACTTAAAAGTAACCAAAAAAAATGTGTTAAATTTTGTTTTTATCAAATGAAGGCAGGGACGGATACATGTGTGGCTAAAACCCCACATGCCTTTTCCATATATTTTTTCTATAATAGATATAACACAAAAGAACAAGTCGGTAAATGAGTAAACTATCTTTTTAACAGTGTTTTTATGTTTGAGTTTTGCAAAGTCATTTGCCGTTTTTGATGTGAACAAATTATTGAGGATGATTGGGTTTATCCAAATGATTTTATAGATGTGTCGGAAGTGGTGTTACGTCATCAACTTATGAATTATATTACAAATGTTCGATTTGACCAAAAATTTGCTAAGTTGAAAGGGCTTTCAGATCTTTGTGCAAAACTTGTGGAAACAAATAAATACAACACATTTGCTATAGTTTATAAACTTTTGAAGTTGACTTTGCTCTTGCCGGTAGCAACCGCAAGTGTTTAACGTGTTTTTTCAGCTATGAAAATTGTGAAGAGTAACCTATGTAACAAAATGGGTGATCAGTGCTAAATGACTGACTTGTAACTTATATAGAAAGAGATGTTCTTTTAGCAATGATGTCATTTTAACTCATTTTCAACAAATGGATAGGAGATGATATTTTCATTGTAATGTATTGGATCAAACAATGTTATTTCTTATTTTTAATATAGTTTGCATTATTTTTTCTTTAAAAATTTAGCTCCACATGTACCAAAAATCTGGATCCGCCCTCGAAGGAAACATCAATTTTTGGTATGTGTATGTGGAGGGTCTCACCAACAAGTGAAGAAATTATCAATAAAGAGAAAAGATAAAGCTAAGGACAAAGCAAATAAGAAGTGTGGGTTCTGTTACTATCCTACCTTGTCCCCCCACTCAATTCACACTCACACACACACAACAAGTACAAAAGCCACTAACAAAATTAACTTTTGATACAATTGTCTATTCCTTTTCCTGTTCCCTCTTCTCATTACCTTCAAATATGGTAGAACAAGAATCATACCACTTTGAATTTCTTGTTATTATTTGACACTCTTTGTTTTCACTTTTTTTTGTGGTGTCCCTCCAAACATGAATTCCTTTTTTCATTATTTCATATTTGATTTGACCTCATTCATTTCCACCTCATCTTTCTCTCCTCCCTTTTTCTTTCTTTCATAAATCCACTTCATTACACTCTCCTTAACCTTTATCTTCTTTTTTTCAAAGACTCACTACAAATTTATCCAATGCAATTTAATATCCGACAAAAAATAATATCTAAATTAATCTCTGATACTCTTATATCGAGGATAAATTAGTCTCAGACTCATTATAACAACCGGACTAATTTATCCTCAGTGTAAAAATATCATAGACTAAACCGCGAGAAAATCACGACGGATCATTAATTCATAAGTCTTTTTATATTCCGATAGATTTTCATTTGAGTCCTAAGAGAAGAACCAACCACAAAACATTGTTGGTGTTCATGGAAATTGATCTGAATGATTCCATCACTGAAGTAAAGAAAAATGTGTGTTGCAATGGTGAATGTGAGAAAAGTGTTTGTTGTGTTTGCACTTTATCTTCTTCTTCATCACCAACATGTTCATCTTCTAGTTCCACTTCAGCTCTTGTATCTTCATCTTATCTTGAACTATGGCATGCTTGTGCTGGACCTTTAACATCACTTCCAAAGAAAGGGAATGTTGTAGTTTATTTTCCACAAGGTCATTTGGAACAAGTTGCATCTTTGTCTCTCTTTTCTTCATTGGAAATTCCAACATATGGTCTTCAACCACAAATCTTTTGTAGGGTTGTCAATGTTCAATTACTTGTAAGCACTTAAATTGAGTTAACTTTACTCTTTCATTGAATTGTATATGCTTAATTCACATAGACTTTTTTCATATGGTTTTGTTTAATTTTTTTCATTAACAGGCCAATAAGGAGAATGATGAGGTTTACACACAAGTTACTTTGCTTCCACAGGCAGAGGTTGGTTTTATGGTTTAACATATACAGTGGAATTGGACTCCTCGGATTAGTCGGTCCTTGGATTGAATACCAAGTTTTTAAAAAAAAAAAATATTTGGTTGGTCATATTATTTCTTTTTTGATGCATTATGGTTTAGATTCCTTCTAGGGAAATAATCAAGTTTTGGAATCTAATTATTTTTTGAAGTTATAGATTTATAAAAGATGTACTTAATTTAGTCAAAAGAAAATGTACTTACAGTTGATACACATCATTGATGAATGGCTAATGTGAGATTGTGATTTATCGTTAAACTTTGTTGATCCTCGATAGCTGAACTTAACAAATTATAAATCATAACTTTATAGATTCTTTTGTCGAATTTCTCCTCGGGATCCAAATACTAGTGTTATACATGATGCAGCAATTGCTTCTTTGCTCCTACCTCATAAGATGACTGTAAATCTTGTGTTGTATTCAGTTAGCAGGGATGTGTTTGGATGACAAAGAGCCTGAAGGTTTAGAAGCAGATGGAGAGGGAAATGGAAGATCGCCTACAAAATTAGCTTCTCACATGTTTTGCAAAACACTCACTGCCTCTGATACCAGCACTCATGGAGGGTTTTCTGTTCCTCGTCGAGCTGCTGAAGATTGTTTTCCTCCTTTGGTATGAGTATGACACACTGAGTCTGTTTGGATTGGCTTGTTTGAGTTTATCTACTGGCATACATACTTGTGACACTGTTTGAAAGAACATATAAAAATAGCTTATAATGACATATCTATAAGCTATTTTCAGCTTATTTTCATTAGCTAATTTATTTAATTTTCTGACCTGAAATTGTTGGAAAGTGTTTTGAAGGTGGTGATCAATTCTGTTTATTTTCACTTCTTTAGGATTATAAGCAGCAGAGACCCTCTCAAGAGCTTGTTGCAAAAGACCTGCATGGTGTGGAGTGGAAATTTCGCCATATTTATCGAGGTAGGTGAAACAGAAATATTGTGATTGGTTGGATTCAAATATTGACTATGAATGAAACAGAAATTCCATGTTGTAATCTTTGTCAGGTCAGCCAAGGAGGCATCTGCTCACTACTGGCTGGAGTATTTTTGTTAGCCAAAAGAATCTTGTTTCTGGGGACGCAGTGCTCATTCTAAGGTGTGTGTTTGTGTTGAACTGAGAGGTTTTGAATTGGCATTAATCTGTATATGCTAGATATTTCATATGCTGTTCCTGCAATGTACCTTACTGCTCATGAATCTCTATGTAGGGGTGAAAATGGAGAGTTAAGATTGGGAATCAGAAGAGCTGCTCGACCGAGAAGCGGTCTGCCTGAATCAATTGTTGGTAACCAGAGTTGTTCACCTAGTTTCCTTTCTTCTGTGGCTAATGCTATCTCCGCAAAAAGCATGTTTCATGTTTTCTACAGTCCAAGGTACTTGATTAATGGATATAGTTTTCTTGTTTTGCAAAATGTTAGATAAAGGGTTATTTTATCCCTCATGTATATTTAATGTGTTTGAATTTGTTGTAATACAGAGCTAGTCATGCCGATTTTGTTGTGCCTTACCAAAAGTATGTTAAAAGCATCAGGAATCCGGTGACCATAGGGACAAGATTCAAAATGAAATTTGAAATGGATGAATCTCCAGATAGAAGGTCAGCTACAACATCAGTCATAAATCTATAGCCATTGGTCTGTATTCTATCTACAACATGATATCATTTTCATGTCTTGCAGGTGTAGTAACGGTATAGTGACTGGAATGAGTGATTTGGATCCCTATAAATGGCCCAAGTCAAAATGGAGATGCTTGATGGTACATTTTCTACTTTTTTTATAGACTAATACTATGCAGTATGTTACAATTATATTATACATTTAACATTTGATATAGATATTTATCATCACTAACTTTGCCATTGAAGTGTATGCTTTTCTAAACATTACATTAATAAATTAATAACCAAATGGCGATAGCTTGATCAATAAAAGCTATCTGTGATACTCCACAGGTCAGATGGGATGAGGATATTAAGACTAATCATCAAGATAGAGTCTCTCCTTGGGAGATTGATCCGTCTACTTCTCTCCCTCCCTTGAACATTCAATCTTCTCGAAGACTGAAGAAACTGCGGATGGGTCTGCAAGTTGAATCACCCAGTCACCTTATCACTGGTATGAATCCAAATGCCGAGATAGATAAATAGCATTAATCACTAAACTCATTGTATCCTAATCACCCCCATCTTCTTGACAGCAGGAGACAGTGGGCTTATGGACTTTGATGAGTCTGTAAGATTGCCCAAGGTCTTGCAAGGTCAAGAAAAAGCGAGTTTTATGTCACTATATTATGGATGTGACACAGTAACTAAGCAGAAAGAATTTGATATCAATTCTCTAAGACATACTAATCTTGAATCAAATGGAGCAAGAAAGATTACTTCTTCCGAGTTTATGAGGATTCAACCTTCTAGTTATGCAGACTTCACGGAAACGAACCGGTTTCCTAGGGTCTTGCAAGGTCAAGAAATATATCCATTGAGATCTCTGACAGGAAAGGTTGATCTAAACCTTAACTCTTGGGGTAAAACCAATGTTAGTTACACAAATTATAACCTGCATAATGCAACCAAACTTAACTTTCACTCATTAGGATCAGAAGTTCTTCAAAGTTCCTCTTTTCCATATGGTGATATACACAAAGTTGGTCAAGGTAGTATGCTGTGCTCCAAACCAACCAATTTCCAACTAGAGAATGCTTCATTTAATACTCCTTCAGCTCAGATAGGTACATTGAGAAATGAAGTTGGAATATCAAGTTTCGCAATCCGAAACAAGCAGAAGGTGCAGGACAATATTTCTGCTACTGCTTCTCTGGGTGCAACCATGAGGATTTCAAATGACGAAAATTTCAAGGCGAAGGTAAATCCTTGTAAACTGTTTGGATTTTCCTTATCGGCAGCAGCGGAAACCACCTCACAAAATCTACAAAACTCTGCTAAAAGAAGTTGCACAAAGGTGAGCGACAATAACAACCGAGTTATATTGTGATATGAATTTTTCTCTCTTCCTTTGACAATTTGCCGACGCATATGTAATATACAATGAATGAAGGTTCACAAGCAAGGTAGCTTAGTTGGAAGAGCCATTGATCTCTCAAGATTGAGCAGCTACAATGATCTGGTGAGTGAACTAGAGAGACTATTTGGCATGGAAGGTCTTCTAAGAGATCCTGACAAAGGATGGAGAATCCTCTACACTGACAGTGAAAATGACATTATGGTTGTTGGGGATGATCCATGGCAGTAAGTATTACTCATCTTCCTATACTCATTTGTTATACTGAAAATGCTTCTTTTGTCTATTTGTAAATGGTATACACACCATCTGTTTCAGCCATTAAATCAGTATAAATTTTTCAAAATATCGATCTAATGGCTATGACTTATGTTGTACCGGTACACCAATTAAAAACGGGTGCATCTTGACTTCGTTTGTCTGCCATCACAATATCACGCATTCACCACAGTGTAAGTTAGAAAACCATTGAATAAAGATCATATGGTTCATTCGGAATGAGTCGTCTGATCATCATTCAATGGTTTTTTTGATTGACTGTGCCTTGTAGTATTATATTTCAAATGTCGGCCAGGAATCTATTTCACACCTTAAGTGGCACCTTATCATTGGCCGTAATGGGACAGAATCACAGAACCTGACAGTTGTTCTATGGAGTCCATTCTATTCTATGTAACATATTATGGATGATATGATACATACTGAAAAAATATACTCACCCTTTTGGCTGCAGTGAGTTCTGTGATATGGCATCAAAAATCCATATATACACACAAGAAGAAGTGGAGAAGATGACAATTGGGATGATGAATGATGATAACCAGAGCTGTTTGGAACAGACACCATTGATTATGGAGGCTTCAAAGTCCTCCTCAGTGGGACAGCCAGATTCTTCTCCAACAGCAGTTAGAACCTAGTTGCATATGTTGGCCTTAACATTATTTGCATGTTTATTGTGATTGATTACTATATTCGAGCTGTGTCAAAAAAATGTTTACTATTTTTAAGCTAGTTATGAGCCCAACAATGGCTTTGAAATTGAGTATTATCAATCAATTAATCTCTCCATCATATAAAAACTAAATAATTTTATGAAACTAGACTGATTGACCATCTTCAAATTCATAAATTAATTTGTGATTATGTAAATTTGGAAGGACTGAATTGCTTGATTGTTACAAAAAATAATGACTTTCTTAAACAGGTTCCTGTCAATATTTTTTTGTTTGGTCTATAGGCAAAGTGGTATGCGCCGCTGAAACTCGCATACACAATTATGAGGTATCAAGTTTGAACCCAAATGATTGTGTCAATAATTATTTTTAGAAGCTTTAAAATCTCATTTTATTTTGGGATACTTACAATGCAATTGGCATAAAATAATTTTGAAACTTAAGAATAAAATAAATAATACTACAATGGTAAAAAAAGAAAGAATAACACTACAAAAATTTGTTGGAATGTATGATACAAGTATTTGATTGAACAAAAACTATAGTGTTATTTGTTTATATTAATTTGGATAGTCATGTGGAATTTGGAAAAGTTTGGGTAAACGCATAGAAAAGTATACTAGAGTAATTTGAGGAGACTTATTAGATGGAGAAGGTGTATTGAATTGGTGGATATATGTTACTGAAGTATATTGAGAAGTCTATTATGGAATATGGAAAAATAAACAAATCAATAAATATGCAATTCATTGAATTCTACAAATCGATCTAGTATCATCTTTCTCTTTAGTCAAAGAAAAAAAAAATCCACAAATCAATTTAGTATCATCTTTCTATGTTGTAACCAAAAAAAATATACTGGTCTTTTTTTTACCTATGGCATAGAAAAAGGAAAAAAATCCTCAAACACTTTGGATTGCCACGACATTCGCAAGGATTAACCTAGAGAGCGCTAAGGGACAAAGATTCAAAACAACCTTGTTAGGATCCATGTTGTTGCCGAACTTGACCAATCTGCACATTGATTTCTTTCTCACCGTAGAGTGAGATCACTGCGAATATAGGGAATAATAGGAGCATAAGGATGACTATGTTGCAAGGTAAGGCCGACTGAGAGTGAGATTCACAAGTAAAAGCCAAACCACGACCAATAGCCCGAAGCAGATAATCGAAGGGAGCTATACCTCTCTTTGGATTGAGCAAGAATCCAAGAAACAATCAGAACAGAAATATTGTTAGAAGTAAACTGAGGAAATCTACACATGTTCATAGGGTAGATTATTGAGGGTAGATTATTGGTCGTATCAATGGCTGAACTTGAAAGCATTGGTCGGGAAACAACCGTGCAAAATGAGCCAAATAAAATGTTTAATATTTTCTCAGTGTGTCTGTTTTGAAATCCACGTTTGAAAAAAAAAAAAATAGTGTTTGAAATGCATTTTGCTGCTGTGTATTTGGTTTTTCTGTTATTTGTGTTAAGTTGAGTATGGAAAATGCCTCAACACAAGTTTGGTCAATTGATTGTATCGATCTTATCGTCGATTATGAATGAAGATTGTTTCCCGTAAAAAAAAGATATTGCAATTTGTCCTTTGGTTTAAACATATCAGCGCAAAGGTTCAATACTTCGATCGCATTTAAGCTTCTATATTTTACAACAATTCAACTCGTTCAAGCTGTGTTCCAAAGAATAAGAACACAGTTGAGCTAGAACTGAATACAAGGAGGAAATGTTGATTTGATCCTCATGAAAATTTGCTAATCCAGGAGACCACTATCTAGTGCCTAAATATATTACAAAATATTAGCAACCATATATATTACAAAAGCGAAAAGCAGCATCTGCCTGGTTGTAAATAATAAAAACTATTTTTCATTCTCCTATTCAATTTGTTTGGCTGAAACTTGGTTAATTACTATCAGCAGCAGAGACAAAATTGCAGATATAATAACTGGAACTATCAAATCTGAATGCCCGTCTAGACAAAAGCAGCACTATCATGTGTCATTAGGACAACTCTGAATATATCTGCATAAATAACTGAGGACAATTGCAGCCAACATCTTTCTGTTCCTGTAGGGTAATGACACCCTACAGGAACATGATTCTGCTGGGGGAAATTTTGTAGCGCGGCTACACCATAGATGTTTCAGAAGACAACAGTTTTCACTTCCTGAGGACCAAAAATGCTGCTCTAACTTTCTAGGTACAAATTGCAGCGGTAAGGGCGTCTAAAGCTATTAGAGGTGTAATACCCTCTACTCCGAATCTGAACCAATAGAAAGATTCAAGCGGGGCCTTACTGAACGTTTTTGGCGGGGAAATGAGAAAGGGCCGTCTGATCTTTTCCTACTTGCTTTGTCAGATCCAGCATCATCCACACTACGAAGCAAAGAAGCTGCATGAGGAAAAACAAGTCAGGTTAGAGAAGGAAAAAAGTGGCATTTAGAGTCTAAATTAGAACAGGAATATAGTCAGAATACACATATTGTAAAAAAGTTGCGTGCATATTTGTCTGTAATTAGGAGCAAAATATAAGATCAAAACACGAGGAAGGAGATGGACCAGGAAAAGAGCACAAACAAATACAGCTAACGTTTGGGCTAGAGATTAGGCTCCACGTTTTCAAGCTGCACAAAATAACCATAACTTTCTACAGATGCAAATAAACGATAGCCAATTAGACATTTTACGACAAAGATCACTACAATATTTCATCAGGCCATCCTTCCTTGTCCCTCCTCTCCCCATGGTTAAATATTTGATCGTGTAAATAAGCAAAATGCTTAATCCTAGCAAGCAATAAACAGCATGCTTTTACTAAAAGAGACTAGCCAATAGTAAAACTTACAAGGATACAAATGCAATTTGCATCAACAGGCATTGTAACCAATTTGGTATTGATTATATTGATCCGGAAAGAAAAAAAAAATCCAACTAATAAGTTAATGGGATACCTTCGGTCATCATCATGAAGTATATCTGTAGTTTAGGAAAGCACTATTTTCTTTTATGCAAGTGTTTTCAACTATTCAATGAAATTAGACAACGACACGGTGCAGAAAATTAACATAATTATGCAGACCATTCTTCCTATAGTGTACAATCACTGTCCCACAGTATCCAACACAGTAGCATCTACATGAAGAAAATGAAATAGCGAGTTCCCAATCCTCTTTTATAGGAAGCATAAACAAACTTGATATGGAACTTAGATAAACCTTGGTGATCACCCATGCAAAAAGCCTAATAACATGTTCATTTAAGAAATAGTGAAAGACAGAAACATGGACAAAGCAAAGAGTAACGTTGGAAATGGAAAATATTTTTTATTTTAAGAATTCCTTCAATGATCTAATATATTTACTTTCTTATAATAAGTAATTGGTTGTTTCTGCGCTATAAAATGTAAATGATACTAACCAGTCTCAGCAAGTAACAAATCAGCCTCAGTTAAAGAATCTGTTAAAGAATCTGGCGCATCTTCTCTGGATGCAATTTGCGGTCTGGGATTCAAACCATTTGTTGTGGAAGCATCACCAATACTGCCACCAGCCCCACCCCCAAGGCTAAGAGAGATCCAATCCTCTGTGCAGACACCATTCGACACATCTGTGTGATTTCTTAATTCATGCTGCACAGATGATTCTGCTGGTCTTGTAGGGAGAAAAATCTGAAGCGAGGGATCCTCTCCATGAAATGCCAATGGATTGTCAACCAAACCACCATTTAAATCAGTGTCAGACCGATCAGTGGATGAGTTTGGTATTAGAGTACTAGATCCCAGAGCAGTCTCAGGAGCCAGTGTATAACTATTCAGTGATGAGGAGCAATTAATATCACCATGGGCCAATGCATCAGACACATCCACATCAGAACTGAATAGTTGGAATCCCGAGCTTGCCTGAGTTCCAGAATGCAATGGCCAGACGGAGGGAATCCCAAAAATGCCTTCACTGGGATTATCAAAAACGGCAAAGCATGGATTTGCCCCAATACTGTGATCTCCTGCATATGAATCCATAATTCCAGGTGGAGGCACCGAGTATGCATCAACTGCATCACCAGTTTGAATATTTCCGCAACCAACTGCAGGAGATACTAATATATCATCATCTTCAGAATCACTAAGAACAATAACTTCTGCATTAGCCATCGGAGCAGAAGTGTTGGGAATAGTATATCCATAAGTTGAATCAACATTAGCGCGACACACAGAATCCGTCTCAATCCCATTAGTAGGAGAATAATCTGTATGCCCACCACCACTCTGATTTACGCTTGGATCATCACCATCCAATCTACTTCCAGAGCCACTGCTGCTCATTTGAATAACTACAACTTCATGATTTCCTAAATCCGCATTCAACCTATTATCAGAAAAGGTGTTTGTGTCCTTGGGTTTGCTGACTTCCCAATCTCCATTACAGTTTTTCCTAATGCCAAGTCTTAAGCCATTAGGACTGTCTGAAACACCTTCCTGTTTGACATTCAAAGTTTCCACTCTCTTGTCTTCTCCACTGGTAGAAACAGGGAGGGATCCGTCAGGACAGTGCCATTTAGCAAGATTCCCCAACTCACGGCATTCACTTTCACTCTTAGCCTTGACACGCCAATAACCATCAGGTTTCACCTCCACATCTGTAAACTCCTCCCCACAGTTTTTCATCTGTGCGAGAAAACCAATTTCAATAATGAGTATTGGTTCATAAGACTCAAATACATACAGGGAAGAGAAATGAAGGTCAAAGAGGAAAACACTACCATAGAAGTGATGCGATTGAAATAAGGATCAATAATGATATTCTCCAGTGCATAGTTTTTGAGACATATGGGGCATTGCCACTGCAGAAACGATTAATGCTTCATTTAACACTTCAAAACAAAGAAAGAAATAAGACAAACCATGCACAGTTTCTGAGGATTTTACCTTTCTTGAGCGTTGATTCATTTCCACAAAAACTTCAAGATCAAAACAACCCATGTGAACACAAGGTTTGAATCTTCCTGCAATCTTCATTCTTGAACCACTCATCTACAAATTTCACAAGTACATAAAATTTATAAAACATAGAGGACTGGTTTGTAAAACTTCTTGAATTACTAAAAGAATCCAATACATCAAAGCCTTACTGGACAACGAAGGCTGATGCTAAAAGTATCTGAAACTACTTCCAGATCACTGTCACTACCAGCATCATCAGCTGAATTTCCACCGCCAACACGACAACAGACACGAGCAAGAGCAACTTCAAAACGCTCACCATCGGACTCCTTTGGAATCATGTTCAAGATCTAGATACCAGAAACTAAATTATTAATTTTATGGCACAGATGGAAGAAATTGTAAGTTCAATCAAAACATATACTCTTAAAATCTAACCATACCGGCGAAACATATTTCAACAGTATAAACCAAAAGAAAACATCCTTGTTGAATTGTATTTTTATCCAACCATACCAACAAAACACATTTCAACAGTATAAACCAAAAGAAAACATCCTTGTTGAATTGTATTTTTATCGTACTCAAGGATTACGTGTGCCTTAGGTGTTCAGCATTCTTAGTTTTCCCTCATTATTTCTGTTTTCTCCTTTGTGTTTCTACCCGTTTAAGAGGACACCTTATCCTCAACCCCCATTGTTTTTTTAGGATCCATGCACACACACCTCTCCAAAGTCAAATGGTTAAGCAAGTTGGTGCATTTTGCAAAAGCAACTAGGGACAAACATAATTTAGAACAACAATAATAATAATAGTGTACAGTATCATTGTAAATTTAGAAAAATGGGGTTGTTCAGATTTTTCTGTTAGCGGTTTCTTTTATGTTAGAAGCTATGGGGTTGAGACCATGGTTAAAACTTGTGTTCTTCAGATAATGGAAAAAGAACCACACAGGCATTCCAAATTTTATCGAATTTCTCAGGAATCAGCCGCAGAAACTTTGGACTGTTACCATAGAACACAGATTGTCAACAACAAACTTGACTATATATGCCTGGATTAAAGAAACCAACAGACATTCAACTTATTATAGTTAAAAGTTAAGGAAGACTTCAATATACCTGTTGCAAAGTGCGCCTTCTAACAATGCGGACCCCCAAACAGAAAATGCGAGTGTCACACCCCGTCAAAGAAATCTTGTTAACTCCTTCTTTTATATATGGTGTGATCTAACAAAAAAAAAATATAATAAGAAATTGAAAAAAACCAATACAGACAAAACTTAACATAACACAGCTAAATATTTAGACTAAAAATAGCTCCCCGACAATCTACATTTAAAGTGCTGGGTAAATAAGACAACTGCAGAAAATTCGGAATAGTTATAATAATTAATGACAATAAACTCACAATTGGGCCATCATCGCGACCATTAGCCCCAAGCAATTGTGAACCGGGTCTATTAATTGCACGAACAGAATAGCCTATATGATCATAATCAAATAGAACAAAAATTCAAAACTACAAAGCTCATGAATTTCAAAAAAAATCATTGACATTTTACAATAAAATTATGAGCTTTTAATTAGATAATAATATAATATGCAAACAAAACAAAATCTACAACTGGAAACAAAATAGATTAATGAAAAGTAAAATAACACCCCCGGATTAGATTACACATCACAATAACATACCATTTACAACAAGGTCTGCATATTGTGGCCATTGCATCCTGAATGGAACTTTGTCGTTCAGAAGCATGCACCAAGCCTACATATGATGTCATTTGGCAAACATCACAAACCGCTCAAGTAGATTAGTAGAAGGTTACGTGTTAATACTTACAATGAGAAACCAAACCAACCTGAATATCAAATTCTGATTTTAATACTATGTCCTTGTGTGCTCTTGCAAGTTGAAATGTTTTCTCAACACTCTGCACGGGGTTGGATCTGAACCATTCAAACAGAAACACGGTCAAGTCTTTCTAAAAGAAAAGCACTACAAAAAATAAGTTTTAACATCAGTAAAGTAATATTATCTCGTTATAAGTGTCATTAGGTCATGTACATTTCTTTAGAAAATGATTGATTACGTTAATTTATGTAGTAAAATGATGTACGAAGATTAAAATACCCATATTACTTAGAGTAATTAAAAGTAGTAGTAGTAGTAGTAGTAGCAGTAGCATAGTAGTGGAATAGTTAGACCGATTATTTAATTAAATGAAGGTATTATTAGAAAAAGTTAAATTTTTTTACACAAATTAAAAAAGTTAATAGATGTTGTCTTCGTATTTTAGAGTGACAAGTAATTTAAGACAAAGAATTATTCCAAACACGACACTTGTAATGGGACGGAGGGAGTACATGTTTGTGTTGAATACGAAAATATTTAAGAAAAACCTTCAGACAAAAAATGAAAACTCAGAAAGAGGATGGAAAAAAGTTTAATTTTGAGGGGATAATCGTGCTCAGACTTGAGAGTATTATCACCACAATATAAAATAACACACATTACCATCCCTTTAAATGGCACAAAAAACCTAAACGAAAACTGTATATAGAACGTAACCAAAACATATAGACAGCAGTTAATGCATGTGCATTTGCATTCACTATTGGAATTAGACACCACTCCCTCACTGCCCTAAATGAAAATCTCTACCAATTTAGGCAACGAAATATCTCCTAGTAGCATATAAGATACGAAGAATGTGTTAGTCTCTACTGACCAAGTTCAAGCCTAGGCAACAAAATATCTTCTAATGGCATATAAGAAGACAAATGAACACGATTACACGACTATGTCCAGATTCAACAAAATCAACATAAGGTACTCACCCTTCTGTTGGAACAAGGGTTGTAGCCAACTTC
>Ga0315913_1004111_pt1 | contig 17584 bp, 9 predicted proteins | sample MpolsnodulesMG_FD_207736 | JGI IMG/M metagenome (GOLD analysis project Ga0315913, IMG submission 207736) | Medicago polymorpha root nodule microbial communities from Los Angeles, California, United States - small nodules | ecosystem: Host-associated > Plants > Roots > Nodule | place: USA... | reverse complement strand
CCATATAAAAAAATTACGCACTCAGTTTTAGTCCCTACTAAATCTAAATTTGTTTAATTATGCTTAAACTTTTAAGATTTTGAACAATTTTTTGCACAGGTGTTAAGAACATTACGAAAAGTTCATCTGCAAAAAATTATATCAAAATTTTATTTTTGCATCCATACTTTTATTACATTTATTTTGAACTTTTGTCTTTTAAAAAAATTCATATTTAATTTATTTCATGTTAAAAAATTCTAAATTTTAGTAAGCGAACCTTTTGTAATGTTCTAAACTTCTATCAAAAAAATCGTTGAAAAATTTAAGAGTTTAAGGATAGTTACAAATTTTCCCATAATTTTTGACAAACTTTTCATAATGTTCGTAACACTTGTGCAAAAAATTGTTCAAAATCTTAAAAATTTAAGCATAATTAAACATATTTAGATTTAGTAGGGACTAAAACTGAGTGCATGATTTTTTTTATGGACTAAAAACACTATTAAAATTAAGTAAGGACTAAATTTAAAAGGTCAAAATTTTATAGGGACTAAAAACATATGATGTCATTTACCACCTGTATGTCATGTCACTTAAAATGTCCACGTGGCATGTATGAGTCAGCATTCTGTTAGCCTAGTCAGCATAGTTTGACGGCAAGGACCAAACTTACAAACGAAAAAAAAACGTTGGGAATTAAAAATTTAATAAAATTTAAATAGGGACCTTAAACATAATTAAACAAAAAAACAAATATTTTACTCTACTTGTTTACGCGTACTCCTAAAGTATGGCCAGCTATAACTAGGTCCCATGTAAGGTATAATTTTATTTTATTTTTTTAAAAAAAGATTGATATATATTAAAAAATGTAAAAGGTTCATCTCAACATTATCTCAAACAAAATTTCTATTAAATTGAAACCACTTCTTTTGTTTTGATTTTGAAGCCATTTATTCAATCATGTAAGAAATGAATTATTGTAGTATGTTTCCTATTTTTGGTAGAATGTGTATGTTTCCTTTTAAATATTATTAAATTGTCATGTTGTCAAAATAAATAAGACAAATTTGCACAATAGAAAACTCACCGTTATCAAAGGAGTCCATAAATTCAGCACAAAAGTAATTTACATCTGTTTCTTGGTGACAGGACATTTCCTTTAAGTTTAAATTTTAAAATTCATAAGAAAACTCCAATAAAAATATTCATGCACATTGTTGACAAAAAAAGGAGTATATATTCATAAGATAAAATGATTAAATTTGAAGTAATAGGGGACAGAAAGAGTAACATGACAAATTTGTCAAAACCTGCTTAACAACTTTTGTTTATGCTTTCATAGTTTCATTCCTTTTTGCTATGTAAAGTCACATTTTTGACTTTTTCTTCACATTTTTCCACTTTTTTGCGCCTCTTCAGCCGTTGAAACTGAAAGGGATAAGGAAAAAAAATAAAAAGCATGAAATGAAGATAGTATGTCATAGTGCACTCACAAATTAAGACACTCTTTCTTCCATCAAATTAGAGAGTCATACTAAAATAAGAAAGTAATAATCTTCATATTTATTACATATTGATATTAAAGAAAAGAATGTAACAAAATTAGCGATAAAAAAGTAATTAATTAATTAATTAACTTGAAAATTTGAAAGAGTTCATAAAAAAAATGATAAAGAAAAAACTGTAGAGTGTTGTATTTTTATATAGGAAAGTAGCACTAGTCTTTGTTTTAATTTCAAACAATTTTTGTATCGGTCAATTATATAAGACACTTCTCCAACTTAGAAGAGTAATCAAAACCATCAATAGAAAGAGGGACAGAAAAATATATTTGCAAGAAACTTATTTACCTTAAATTTTAAATATTTTTAAAATTCAAATTCAAATCGGATGATTAGTTTTCCAAGTCTGGTATATCCAATTTAATTACGTTTTTTAATTAAATTTACTTTTGAACAAATAATTAACATAATGAAAGAATAGCAACTTTATTAGTTTTGAAATTTAAACCAATAATTCATAATGTACTCACACTAGAGAATAGACACACTATACATTCTTGTCTCATGTAAAAAATACTATACTATACACTGTCACATGATTAAATTTGGTCACAATAAAATGATTACATTAGTTCCTTAACGTATAGTAACACAATTACATTCTATTCTAGGTCAATGCGTATGAAATCATATATCTATTGTACTATCTACATCGAATTATATAGTTCATGTTATCTTGAGAGATTAGTCTCGGACTTTCTGCTAGATATTCTCTAGATTCATAGACAAAATAATTGTTATTGATTTCCAAAAAATAGGATAAAATATGATATAAAATCATATAACGTATAAAATAAGTATATGAAAAAACATGGTATGTCCCACAAGAGAGGTCCATTACTTTGGACAATTGCAATCTATGCATTAAGCACAACCTGTTCAATGAAAATGGCTAAAGAACTACCACAACAGCAACATCTTCAACTTGGTTACTGTCTCTTTCACCTCTTCACTACTACTACCTTAAACTCACTACTATTACTTTACTTTTCTCTTTCCATTTACATTCTCCTGTTCTGTCTCATAACACAAGTTTGTGTGTTTTTTCTCACTCTCTAATATGGACCGTACTACTGACAAGCATCAGCAGCAGCACCAACAGCAGTTGTCTTTGGCAAAGAATGTCAGGCAAAGATACAATGAATGGTTTGTTTCATGCTTTTCTCTTTCCACTTCAATGTTAAAGGGTTGTTTTAGTTTTTTTTTTCTTTCTTTCTTGTTTGCTTCAAAGAAAACTTGTTACTTGAAGGTTGTGTTTTTGTTTGTGTTACTTTGTAGTTTGTACATGTTTTTTGTGTTAGCTTTTTTTTGTGTTTTAACCAAGTGCTCGCGCTCAAGTGGTTAACGAATCCTAGTTATGGACAAATCGTCTGATTTGAATCCATACTGGAACTATCTTTGACCAGACTTTACTTGGTTTTCGGCCAACTCTGAATTACCGGTGCTCCTTCTTCTGAAAACCGGAGGTTTAAGAACTGCAGCATTCTAATTACTATCATGTTCATGTGTATATTTTCTCTCTTCCGGATAAAATTGACCAAGTCAACGCGTGACTGTTGGTCAATATATGATCTTTCATGCATTCTCATATTTATGCTAATTAATTTTTCTTTTACTGAATATTGTTGTAGCTAGCTTTTTCTTTGGTTCTCTTTCTGAAGTTGTTACTGGAATAGGATGATCAAAGATCTGTTTCTAACTAATATTGTTATGTATCTCAATTATGGATCTTCTATGTTATCAATGAATTCTTCTACCTTATGATTTTTGCTTTGGATGGCTTATGAAATAAACTTTTAAAATTATAAGGTTGTCTTTTGAATGATTTATTTATACATGAACATTTTTCAGGATTTTTCGCGATGTACCTAGTGATATAACTATAGAAGTGTGTGGAGTAACATTTTCATTACACAAGGTAAGTACTTACTTCAGTTAATTTGGGTGCATATTTGAAATCTTGGTGAGTTTGACAGAATTACGATGACACTGTGATTTAGTTGAAGCTCCAAGTATAAGTTTTGCCAAAATCATCATGAAACGTTTTGATTCTGTCAATCCAAACATGCATTGAGTCTTCACTTTCCCTCTATGATTGTTCTAACTGTTTTTATTTTGGTATGTAGTTTCCTCTCGTTTCTCGAAGTGGTAGAATTCGAAGGCTAGTTGCAGAACATAGAGATTCTGATATCTCAAGAGTTGAGCTTCTTAATCTACCAGGAGGTGCTGAATGCTTTGAGTTGGCTGCAAAATTCTGTTATGGTATTAACTTTGAGATTACATCCTCAAATGTTGCACAGCTATGTTGTGTTTCCGATTACCTTGAAATGACCGATGATTTCTCAAAAGATAATCTGAGTTCGAGGGCCGAGGAATATCTTGATTGCATTGTCTGCAAGAATCTTGAAATGTGTGTTGAAGTCTTGCAACAATGCGAAAGCCTAATTCCTCTAGCCGATGAGCTGAAAATAGTTACTCGTTGCATCGACGCAATAGCTTCAAAAACTTGTGCCGAACAAATAGCTTCTAGTTTCTCAAGATTAGAGTATAGCAGCTCAGGTAGGTTGCACATGAGCAGACAAGCCAAATGTGATGGTGATTGGTGGATAGAAGATATTTCGGTTTTAAGAATCGACATGTATCAACGAGTTATAACAGCGATGAAGTGTCGTGGAGTTCGGCCAGAAAGTATCGGTGCTTCCCTTGTGAACTACGCAGAGAAAGAATTGACAAAGAAATCAAGTTTGTGGAATCAATCTAACCAGAATAAAATTGATTCAAATTCAACTTTGCATGAAAAGCTTGTGGTTGAGACTATTGTAAGCCTTTTGCCTGTTGAGAAACTTGTTGTTCCGATTAATTTCCTTTTCGGGCTGCTGCGAAGCGCGGTGATGCTTGATTGCGCAATTTCTTCTAGACTTGACTTGGAAAGAAGGATTGGATCACAGTTGGATCTATCCACACTCGATGATATTTTGATTCCATCTTTCAAGCATTCAGGTGATACCTTATTTGATGTCGACACAGTTCATAGACTTTTAGTAAACTTCTGTCAGCAGGAAGATAGTGATGACGATTTAGAAGATGGTTCTCTTTTTGAATCCGATAGCCCTCGTTCGCCCTCGCAAACTTCATTAGTTAAGGTGTCAAAACTAGTGGACAATTACCTTGCTGAAATTGCTCCTGATGCAAACTTGAAGCTTTCTAAGTTTTTGGTCATTGCAGAAACATTGCCAGCACATGCGCGCACCGTTCATGACGGTTTATATCGAGCCATCGATATTTATTTAAAAGTATGTTTTGTTTTGTCATATTTGCTTCAAGATTTTGTGTACAATATTTTACAATACTATCCAATCGATATTTACTTGTCGCTTTAGACGAACCATACCCATGTTATAAATATGTCTAAGAAATTTTTCCAATTTATATTGATTCTTTCTGTAAATGTATTTTCAGGCTCATCAAGGGTTGTCAGATTTGGACAAGAAGAAACTATGCAAATTAATTGATTTTCAAAAGCTTACTCAAGAAGCCGGAGCACATGCTGCACAAAACGAGCGCCTTCCTCTACAATCAATAGTGCAAGTTCTATATTTTGAACAACTAAAGCTAAGAAATTCATTGTCCACCACCGGGGAAGATGACATCAAGCCAATGCATGCATCATGGCGTATAAGTAGCGGTGCACTAAGTGCGGCAATGTCTCCACGCGATAACTATGCATCATTGAGGCGCGAAAATCGTGAGCTAAAACTCGAGTTGGCCCGACTAAGAATGAGACTAAATGATCTAGAGAGGGAACATGTTTGTATGAAGAGGGATATGGCAAAGTCTGGATCGCGTAAATTTATGAGTTCTTTTTCGAAAAAAATTAGTAAACTTAGTCTCTTTGGTCAACATAGCTCCTCTAGAGAAACAAGTTCTCCATCTAGGAATTCTCATAGAACAGATTCAAAGGTTATTGAGAGAACTTGTGCTAGCACTGAATAGGTAAATGTTTAGCTAGCTTCATTTTTTTCTCTTGTTTTTATCCTTTAAGTGTACTCACTTGGTAATTGTAAGTTATGCTCATGGTGACATAATCACTTCATTTTTCCTTATCTTTGTTCCTTTTGGAAACTCATGTGTTAGTATATGTTCCAAACTCAAGTAGTATACTTCTAGTAGACTTTTTAGTCATTGCAGCATTAGCATTGTATAACTATTGTGTATAAAATGTTGATATGAATGTGTTGTCTAATTTATGAGAATGTTAACATGAATGTTAAATTTGTATAAGATATTATAAGGGTGATATTCTTGTTCTGAGAATTTCATTTGTGTTTTGTTATTCTTGACATTTATTTTTTGTCTGAGGAGTCTATCACTCAGTTTTTTTTTTGTCAAGTAGTGTAGTAGTTAAAATTTCACCACTTATGAATAAGTGAGGTGTCTAAAGTTCGAACCTCGACTTCTGCATATATAAGGTATTGTCCCTATAAACTGAGATAAACTCACGAGAACCACTCAGTTTTTAATAAGAGACATTGTTGTCGAAAAAAATTCACATTTTCTTTCTCTTAATTGTTGTCGCTAATCACTCAGTTTTTAATTAGCAACGACAATTTAAAGAAAGAAAATGAAAAATGTCTCTTATTATAACAGAGAAATGTCACACACTTAACATCCAACTTGTCATTTTTGTAAAGTCACTTTAACATATGGGTAACTTTGCACATGTTTGTAAACTTAAAAAATTGATATGGAACAAAAATTACTTAAAAGACTAATTGGTTACAAACATAAAATTTAAAGGATCATTAAACTAATGTAATTTAACCGTAAATATATGATAGTATATAACGAAACAGCTGAACTTTTATTCTTAATCTCTAGTTAAAATCTTTTCTGGACCCATCATGGGATTAATCCTCAGAAGGTAAGTATTCTTGTCTGACGTGACTTTTTTCCCAAAATGATGTTGGTAAGAAAATATTCTTTCTAGTACTTGAGTTGTTTTGATACTGTTGTTAAAAATAAAAATAGGGATCTATGCTGCTCAAGTCATTATGAATTTTGAGTGGAAGAATGCCAACTAGGAATGATGTTTAACATCAGAGAATTTCATCAGAGAATTCTTTTCTGCGCGTGTTACCATAACAAAAGATTACCCGCATGCAAACTCAGACATGATGATTATGGTGTTCCAAGCTTTTTTATCCTTTAGACGGAAAAACATGGACTAAACTTTCTTCTTCTTTTTACTTTTTCACATTAGAAATACGAGGCATTCTTCCATAGACACAAACACAAATGAACAGTGTTTGGTCTCATACACATAAATAAATTATTTCTTGAAATACTAAATCATTTTGTTATCAATTTCTTTTTCATTATTAGAAAAAATCTTTTAATATATATGTGCCCAAACACTATTCATTTGTGTTTATGACTATAAAAGAATTTCTCTAAAAATATATAGTATTCACCACCAAAAAGTAAAAAAGAAACATACAGCGGTATACAATTTATTGATTTATATCAAGGGCACTCATTAATGAATTTCGTTTAAGATTGTATTAACGGAAAATAATAAGGAAAATGCTAACGAGTGTCTTCAAAACATTCATTAATCATTGAAATAATAATTGATCAGGCTTTATTTATCTTCAAACCCTAAATTCCTGAACCTACTTTCTCTTTGAACCAAAGACTAATAACATAAAATGTTAAATATTTGTATTATGTCTTTTGCGACTATCACGTGTAGTGGTCCATTTTGTAATGTTTCGTTTTTCTCCATTTTGGCTAGCTATCTAGCTATACTTGCTTTGCAGCCTCTTTTTCCCATTTGAGGCACTCCTTGTGCGTCAGATGAAAGGTTTAATCTATTATGTCTTTTGCCTTCTTAAAAAAAACTACGTTTATATTGGATCAGTCTTTTAAATTTTCAGTTTTAATCTTTTATGTTAGTGATAGTGTGCATCGTTACCCTTTTGTGAGTCTCTAATTTGTAGAAGTTGGTGTGTCCGTTAATTTTCTTGATTCTTGATGATAACAATCCCTAACAAAGTATGAATGCCAACCATCTTATTTGGCATCACAAAAGAAGGGTAGTGCTTTTTAATCTCATCATTTGAGTCCAATACATTACAACACAATTGAATAAGAATGAAAATGTATATGTTGTATATGCAAGTGAAGTTTTAGGAAGAGCTTATCTAGACTTATTTTAGACATAAGCACTTGCTAAGTGTTTGGAATAGCTTATAAAATAACTTATTATATAATTATAAGTTGATTCTAGTATTTTACTTTACGAGCTCCTTAAGATATCATAAGTATTTCTAACTTATAGGTTAGGCACCCGCAGCTTCATGCGATTTTGAATCTGCTGTGCCAGTGCATCCACCAAAGCTATCCTTCCAAGCTTGCTTGCAGGGGCTCGTGTCAGTATGGACTTGAGGCTTTCACACTCTGCTCTCCATGCAGTTTCTAAAGAATTTTCAGAACCGGAAGATCCAAACTGTGCCGTAGCTGCTGTAACCGATTGACCGATTAATACAACCCAGGGGATATATTGTGCTTTTGTAGAACCCTTATTCAGTAGAAGTGCTTCAACTGCAGCTATTGCTTTTTGGTCTGATGCAGCTTGATCAATTTCACTAATAACACCAACAATTCTTGTACCTATCAAAATTAAGGTCGAAAGGAACCGAGCAAATCCTTAGGATAAAATGTTCACGTGTTATACACAAAAGCATTTGTAACAAGAAAAATGTAAATTACCTTCTCCGTCATATTCCTTTGCCAATTTAAGGGCGCGAGAGGATTCAATTTCAAGTGCTTGAGCTGCTGGTACAATAACGACCAAAATGGCATCATTATGCTCCGCATATTCACTAACCTATACAAAGGCAAAAGGAAATATTACCAGAACTCCAAAACCATTCAATGATGATAACATCGAAAAAATTGGGAATAAACTATAGGATAAGTAAATGAAGGACAACACTTACAGTTGATTTGTCCAACCCAGGTAAATCAACCAACATGAGAGGTGGTGCTGGGAGGACAAGATGTAAAAAATAATGTTAGCAGGAAAAAAAATCTAATACCGCAATTCCACAAAAATACAGGGAACTATCATAAATGATCTACAAAAATGGTTTTTTGCGAGCTACAAAAATTAAGGTAACAAAATCAATTACCATGGAGCACCGACATCAGACATGACACTGACACCTATAATAATTAGAGAAAAATGACAATTGAATGTAATCACATGTGTAGGTGCCGTGTAAGGCACGCCTTCAATCATAGATGATGGTGCTTCAGAGATCAATTATCACTCATTCAAATACAGACCTGTACGTCGTAGCTTCAATTTTATCTGATCTCGAGGCTTGGCAGAGGAAGCCTTATGCAACCTATCCTGCAATGCATGTCTTAAATCACCTGCACAAAACAAAACAAAACAAAACAAAACAAAAGACATAAATAAATACATACACTATAAACGGAATCCATAACGCGAAAATGCACAGATCAGATTAACTAACTTGCTGAGATTTATTATCAATCTGCAATATAATTGATTTGCTACTCAACGATGTATCTCGTTGCAGATCAATCACAACTGGAGCTCTCGTAACTACATTTTCACCAGTAGGCTGAAGAAATCAGAAATCAAAATTTCACTGTCACTTTCACTTCATCTTTTGAAATTCAGATTCATCCATCATAGAAATTCAAAACCTAACTTACCAAAACTAGATGTCCAATTATACTGTTCAACACCGCTGATTTACCAGAACCCTACGAAATCCAAATTAAAATCAAAATCAAAATTCAAATCAAAACCGCAAAATTGAACAAAATCGATTGTTCGATTGTGGAAGCTTATGACATTGCCGAGAGCGACGACGTTGAGAAAAGTGGAAGTTTCGTCATCGTGACGCATGGAATCAGCGAGCTCCGATAACTCTTCGATTGAGGCCATGGAAGATCACAAAATCTATGGTTCCAAAAACGGTTATAGAGAGAGAAAGTGTTGAAATAGGGGTCGATCGAAACAGAAACCCTAAACCAGAAAACAGATCTCTGGGGTTGTTTACATTGACCATTTCCTGTTTCCACTGAGAGGTCTACAATTTTAAAGATGATGGCAAGTTATCCTATTAAAAGGCAAAGACTAATTCTAATAATAGCTTGTTGCACTATAAATAATTTTATTAGATTCCAACGTATGCAACATGCAATTGATAGTCTTTTTAATGAGTCGATAGTAGATGGAGAAGGATCAACAATGGACCAACGAGGTATCAATGTTGATGTTAATCAAATAATTCAAATTATGGATCAAATGTTTCAAAGTTATCCTAGATTTTGAGAGACTTTGTATTAATGGTCCATGTTATCATATATCTTGAAAGACTTTTTTTTAGGGAATATATTTTGAAAAAAAATCTTATGCATACACTATGGTATCTCAACTAGGGTTCCCATAAACCGATCATTTGCAGCATCACACCATAATTTATATATCAAAATTAGAAAATAAAACAAAATATGAGAATGAACCAAAATTTTATACTGTTAAAACTCCATAAAACTGTTCCGGTTCAGGTTCCGGTAGCAAATGAATGACAGAAAAAGACAATATGAGATTTAAAAGAAAATTACAAGGAAAAGGCAAACATGCACAACATCACATTGCATATCCTAGCAAACCTCATTAGTTTGAACACTTGAAAACAAAACATGCCTGTCTTTCGACACTCAACAATAACATATTATTGCAAATGCGGCCAATATTTAAGTTTCTTGCTGTTTAAATCATTGTGTTGATTTGGTGTAGAAACGAATACCAACTGCCACACCCAAGATAAACAAGGGAACTAGAAATTGGAGGATCTTGATGACGAACTCTGATGTCTTGTCCTGATTATAGTGAGGTTGTTTCGGTGGTGTGTAATCAACCTTAGAAGGGATGGTTGATGAATCAATGTCTCCAACATAAAACTCTTCCATCATTGTATAAGCACTTGTACTGTGACCGATATCATCAAAATCATTAGACGCATCTTTCCCTGCAAACATGCGTTGTTTCATTTATCAAAAGGCATTTATATTAACATCTCACTTCTGAGATCACGAGGTTTGAATTAAATAATTAAAATCTTTTTCAGAGACAATGTGGGATACCTGTGGAAGAAATTAGAACCTCATCTCCACCAGGGTGGTCCTCCAAGAACTTTGTCACATCGTAAACCTGTTCCAAAATAGATATGGTAAGGTAAAAGGACAGAAGGCACCAACAGAGCATAATTTCAAATCATCCTAAAAGATAAAAGAAACTTAGCAGTGCAGTGAAAACATTGAAGTTTGAATTTCTTCTACTAAACCCCGTTTGGATAAACAACTTATTTAAGCACATATCATATAAATCCTTATGTATAAACTATTTCTATAATAAAAAGTAAAATAAAGTCAAATTGCTTTCATATAAGCTTATAAGTTGTTTCCATAAACTATTCTAGAGAGCAGCTTATAAACATGTCATAAGCTGTTTTCATAAGCTCTCCCAAACAGTCTAACAAGTGTTTATGCTCGTAGATAAACTCAAATAAGTCAACCCAAACAGACCCTATTTCAATAAGTTATCGCAAAGGCTCATATCTACAAATAATACAATGGTATACTTTTCTTAAACCCCAAATGCACATGACTCATTACTCCTTCGCATAAACTCACAAGATATGATTATGTTTTATGAGATAGAGGTATGATTCCCAACCATTCCTACATCTTTTGTTTGTATTCAAGTTAAGAAAGAAAATGAAGGGTAAAGAAAAAATGCAGAAAGACAGAGTCAAGGCAGAGGAAATCTAAGTCATATTCCAAAGTCTTGCAAAGTCAATTGGAAACTTACAAATTCAAAGTTTCAATGTAATAGAACAGCATGTGCAACTTGATGAAGTCAATTACAAAGAACAAAAACTTGGAAATATGTGCAGATTTTTCTTGTTTCTGTCTAACACCAATACTTTAGATTAAAGGCATGTCCGATGTCTGACACTAACTCATGTAGTTACATTCAATCAATCCCTTTCATTTTCTCAAATTATTACCGGTGTCTATGTGTCATGTTTGGTGTCCGTGTATGGGTCTGTGCTTGGTGTCAGGGCCGTTTCTGAGATTTTGATGGCCTTGGGAGAACCTACAATTTGGGTCCTAACCTAACTAATAAATATATATAAACATCAAGAGAATTGCTCTTCTCCCATTTAGAATTGCCCATTCCCATAAAAAAGTCGAACGCAAGTTAACTCACGTAGGTGTATTTTCAACGTGAGTTAGACATTTTTCAGCGTGAGTTAACTTTTTTTTTTTTGATAAGGCCAAGAGAAAGGTGAGACATCAAGGGGAAACTGAAGCATCCCAACTAGGTTGGCACCCTACAGAGACCCCATCCTCTACCGCATTTCCAATACGTAGTATTATTAAAAAAAAGAAAGGGAAAAGTATATACAAGAGGGGGGACTAGGCCAAAACCCTCAGAAACAAGAAAACCAGCGTGAGTTAACTCACATAGCACGTGAATGAGCAAAAACAAATGGGAGAAGAGCAATTCTCAAACATCAAACTTGATGCAAAAAACTAAGCAACTTTTTTAGGGCCTAATAGACCCGTAAAAAATATTTTGGGGGCCCAAATTTCGTGCTTATTTTTTGGGGCCTAGGACGGTCGCCCTCTTCGCCCTGCTTGGTGGTATGTTACAAGTCAAATATGAAGGGAAAACACAAACTAAATGTTTGATACTTGTCCTAGTTTTCAACATACTCTGCTCGTTTACCAACTTAGCTTTCAAGAAAATGAAGGATATAATTCATAATAGTAGCCATATAACATTAAGCTTTCAAAATCTACTTTGTGGCAATGGAATCATGATCTGGATTCCAGAACACAGAACTTAACACGCCTTATCATTTAATTTTAATGATAACGATAACAACCATGAAATCTTATGAAAAATAACCTAATCTAAATTCTGCTACGCTATAGAGCAATAGCCTATATGGCCATTGTGCCTCGATAGGAACTATTCGACAATAATTTGTACTAAATAGCATATCGCAGAACAATTGTCTTTTGTTTGACAGCACTTCAAAATATAACACACATGCATCAAAATACCAGAATAAAGCACAATCTAACTTTCAGTAATTTTTCAAAAAAAATAAATAAATAAACCCCTTTATACAAAAAATGTAACATTTTTCAATCAAAACAAATCAAATTCTTACATAGATCTAAATCTAAATAATCCAACCCTGCAACTAAGGTTGTCACAACAAAACATAATAACCTGAAAAACATCAAAACAATGTGAATCTCAACCATTTAACATGTGAATTCCATTTCAACACAAACAAAACACTAGAATTTCAAAAAAGAACCAGACAAAATTACAAAAAATATATGAAGCACATATACGGACACCGGATACTGACACGTCGATACAACTAATAATTCCAAAAAATCACATAATTAAGTGTAATTACAAGTGTCGGTGTCGTGTCGGCGACACTGAGACACGCCTAATCCAAGGAGTGTCCGTGTTTCATTGAAAAAATAAAAAATAAAACAAGAACAAAAAAAAACAGGAAAAACAGCATTACCTTGTTATGAATAACAAGCCAACAATCTTTAGCACTGTTATGCTTGGAGACATCAGCCAAAGTGAACACCTTACGCTCTTCACCCATTGTTGATTGATCAGTGCTCACAAAAATTGAGAGTATTTTAAATAAAGAGGAAAAAACAGAGGTGGGTAGTTGGTGAAAATGAATGAATAGCAAAAAATTGTGGTTGGTATAGGTAAGTGGTTGGTGAAGGTTGGAAATGATTTGTCACCAACAATAATAACATACCATACTCTCAACTTCTAGAAATATCTACTCGATCTCTTAAATCTTCTTTAATCCAACAAAAAAAGTTTGGTCAACAAGTTCATCTATATGGTCCAAATATTTACTTGATCTAGTTCAATTTATAAGACAAAAGTTTTTTATCGTCAAAAGTTTGTTTTTTTGGTTTGAATATAGTAATATTTGTAAGTATATACACTCTTTTGTTTTATACTATTACTATTAATATAGACGTTGTGAATTTGTTTGCAGATACATAATTTTTGTTTTTATCGATTTTGAATTTATATTGTTTCGATTTACTTTATCGATTTGAATGAATGAATTTTTTTTTTAAGAAAAAAAAATTACTCATGATCTAAAATTTGAATAAAATACGTTAGCTTTTTTTTATGAACGATATTATAAACACTCGGTTTTTAGTGCTCTCCAACGTTGTGAGATTCTTTTTCTTTTTTTTGTCAAGTAGCCTAGTGGCTAGAGCTCACACAATTTAATTGTGAAGAAGTGGAGTGTCCGAGGTTCGAACTCCGGCCCCTACATATAGTAAGTTCACAGGATATTTATTATTCTTTTTAAGTGTGAGACTTGTATGAAAGCCGTCAAAAAAAAACACTCCAAATTAAAAAACACTCATTATTATGCCTCTATAAAGCATAATATTTCTTAGCTCGCTCTTTTAAGTGAATGTGTAGTAGGCTCAACATCAATTTTATTGTTTTATTGAGTGTCAACCCTTGACCCAATTCAAATTTTCAACATATAGTAAAAAAATAAATTTTAGAAAATAAGTCATTTTAATTGCAAAAAATTAAAAACTTATTTTAGGAAACAATTTTTTTTGGGAAAAAATATTTTCTTTTAGAAAATATATTTTTGCTAAAATAATATAATTATTAATTTAGTAAATATTAAAAAAATTAACAAAAATCGAAAAACATCCACCAAGGCTTCCGATGCACGCGCCCACCGTCGTAAGCCGCCTTCCTCGATGCTCTATTGCCCATTGTTGGAAAAATGATCAAAACTCCACCTTTCACCAATGTTGACTATCGAAGCTTCGATGTGGTCAACATTGACGCTACGATGTTGCCCACCACCTGCCAACACCATATTTATTTATTATTATTATGATTATTATTATTATTATTATTATTAAATTGTTAATGTAAGGGTTTAATAAGTAATTGGTATCCATAAAATTCATGAATTTTGATTTTTGTCCCTCGAGAATATTTTGCAATTTTTTTATGCTTAAAAAATTAGCACATTTAGTCTCTGTTGTTAAATGTCATTGACTACTGATAATGTGGTGGCGGGGATTTTATTTTTTTTGCCCAAAATTAAAACATAAAATACCCAAAATACCCTTAATTAAAAACAAAATCTCACCAATAAAGAGTAGTGATGTTTGTACAACTATTTAATGACAACCTTATGACAACTTTATTTCATTATCTTTTGTGCATCTTCTCTCAAATTAGATGCTTCATCAACCACTATGTCTTCCTAAACATCTATGGTGCTTTTCCTCTCTTTCTCCCCAAGACATTGTTGTTCCATATCAACGTCTTCTTGTCGCCACTTTCTTAACTATTCAATTTTCATTCATTTTTAATTCCAGGCTACTCTTGCTGACACTTTTCTTGTTGACCTCGATGAACTCTCCGACAATGAGGCCGAAGTTCCGGTCAGGATACTTTTCTTTACTATTTTCTTTCATTTTATATTTTAATGTTTGCTTTTATTTTCGGCAGGATAATGATGTCGATGCTTTAGATATGGATGAAGGTGTTGATGGTCAAGGACGGTCTTAGGGAGTGCAAACAGCTCTACTGAACCGGATTTCCAAAATTTAGGGCCCAATTTTTTTTTATTTGTAATGCAGGTAAAGCAAGAGTTTATATTATTAACGGAGAATTGCTCTTCTCCCATCTGTTTTTGCTCATTTCCGCCCTACGTGAGTTGACTCACGCTGAAAATATATTTGTGTGAGTTAAGTCACGTTGAAAATACACCTACATAAGTTAACTCACGCTCAGCTATTTTGATAGGAATGAGCAAAAATAGATGAGAGAAGAGCAATTATCTTATTAACGCGGTACATGTTTCAAGTTCATAAAGATGGCCTAGCGGTATAATTTTGTGTTTGTAACTCCATTGTCTCGGGTTTAACTCTTACCAAGATATATGTTTTTATCATTTAATTAAAAAAAATCAGCATGCCTCAATTTCGGCCTATTATATTAAAAAATAAATTTCAGCATGCGCTCAAAGTGTGATTATCCACTTTTTAGTTATAACTTGCTAAAAGACTCCTTCATAAAAGATGTCTTTTAGCAAAACCATATAATATATATATATATATATATATATATATATATATATATATATAAACATTATAGCTATTTTTCTTCTTGTTTTCTTAGAGCACCTCTTGCAATTTTTGGCTCATACTTGTCGTATAAAATAACAAAGCTTTAACAACAAACATTGTAAATTATTATTTCAAAAAATAAAATAATACAAACATAATAAACATGTTTTCCTCTTTTAAAAAAAATTGTGTTCTTTTTCTTCTAGGGGCCTCTCTTTACTATGAGAGCCGGGTCTCCAATTTCATAGGAACGGTCTTGTTGATAGTCACCTTGCTGACTTAGAAAACCTCAACTATGATCACTTGGGTAGTGTTTCCAAGTTGCACCAAACTCAAAGATATGTTGATATTATGCAGGTTTGTTTGTTTGTTAGGCTTGTTGTAACTGTTAATGTTGTCAATTCTGGAGCAGCGACACCTCTAATTGAATGTGTCTGGTGTCTGACATATGTCAATGTCCAACTTCAATGTCAACGTGTTAGTGTCGATCTCGTGTCTGGTGTCAGTGCTTCGTAGGTTGTGAATATGGATGTCATTGATATTGTAGACCATAATTTTGAAATTAGTCTTGTTGTTGTATTATTTCTGAATTGTGGTGGTAGAATCTAATTCAATTAAGGGTATGTATGAATTTGGAGTTTACGAGGGGAAGAAGGGGATGGTTTACTTTTCTTGTGTAAGTTTCGGAAACTATAAATGTTTTTTAAAATCAATTAAATTTGATTAAAGTATTATATGATCATATATCATGTCGTTATTTCACATTTAAAGTAAAAAGAAAAACATTGGGTAGGGGATTAGGGGGATTTGAAATAAAGGAAGGATTATGTGGAAAGAATGAAGAATTTTGGGAGTTGAGGGCTTTGGGGAAAATTGTGCTGGAGGATGATTTTGAAGGGTTTGAACAAATTTTTAAAATCAAATTTATGTTGTAATACTCCCAAGATTAAAAATATAATAATCATAAGTATTCATTTATTATTCTCTACAAAAATCCTCTATTCTCACCCCATTCCCCTCATGAGTTCTAAGGTACAAGGCCGCAGAAGCAAGCAACGTAGTGATTTGTTGCTTTGGAACAGACTAGGTTTGAATACACATTAAGCTTTGCATTGTTTACAACTGAAGCTTTTAACATCTCTCAACAATTGTTGGTTTAATATTGTTTGTTTGTTTCTTGTTGTTTTTCTCCCATGAGCATGTGATAATCGGCAAATTTGTAGGTTATCACATTGCATTTACTTCCCATAATGAACGAGAAATTGAGTGAATAAATGGTCTAAAGCATCTAATCAGTGACTATTTAGGAATTTATGGTTTAAATTAGTTTTTAGTGTTATTTGATCATTTTGAACTAGTAATGCTTGTTTTCAATGTTTGATGGAACACGATGAAGAATGACATTGGAGATCTCGGGAGCTACATCGTGGAATTGAAAATGCATCACTGAAGATATAAGAAGATGTAATATACCAGATCGCAGGCCGCGTCGTACTATTCTACGAACTCATGGGCCCCTCCTTATCATTGCTTAATTAGTAAGTTCTATGAGTTGGCACCAACGATTAGCAATACAAGGAATAAAGAATATGTTTGGCGCTGGATAAGACAAGGACAACTGATGAGTCGATAAATTAGTATTTTTAATATGTTATTTGAGTTTATTTTATTTAGATTTGATTTAGTTTTATTTAAATATTATTTCCTTTTTGAGTTATTTTACTTCAATTGCAAATTATTATATT
>Ga0315913_1004107_pt1 | contig 17593 bp, 16 predicted proteins | sample MpolsnodulesMG_FD_207736 | JGI IMG/M metagenome (GOLD analysis project Ga0315913, IMG submission 207736) | Medicago polymorpha root nodule microbial communities from Los Angeles, California, United States - small nodules | ecosystem: Host-associated > Plants > Roots > Nodule | place: USA... | reverse complement strand
AGAAAAAGACCACGAACAATGGGATTATGAAATTCGACAATTGGCAATCGATAATGTGTTTGCTCCCACGTACGTTGACGCCGGCAAACAAAATTGGACAACCATTAGGCAACAATTTGTTGTTGGAAAAAACTTCAATGAAGTCGTAATATAATTTGTTTGGTTTTCCATAGGTCACCGGGTCGGAAGTAATATTCGAGACATCTTAAACACTGAATATGATATATTTGGGAGGAAGAAATCTATGGAAAGCAATAACACTTTTTGATCAAGGCAATGAAAATAAAATGCAAATCATGATTAAAGTCTGAACCTGTTTACACAAGAGAGACAAAAACAAAGAGAAGCCTGTCATGAAAAACAAAGGGCTACATAGACCCCTAAAGAATTCTAACCAGACATAGCAGTTGTTATGCAAAATATATGAGTATCAAACTTTCCTAATCCTCTAATCACAATATTTAGGATTGCTTTCGATAATACCCTTTTTGGAACGAGTTTGTATGTGCTCACTACTTGTGCTTTTTGGTGAAACCTGTTTATTTGTTTGCTTCTTTTGCTTTTTGTTTCTAGCTGCTAATGCACAAACAAGACTAGACTCATGCTCCTCATTGTTATAACTACAGTATGCACTGGAGGCTTCAAAATAGGAAGCTTGTCTGCTGATAGGGAGGTGTGGTAAGTAGTGATAGGCTGAGGCATAGCACAACCAGAGACATGGTTCAGCACAAACTTGTCAAAAACAAAAGACAAAGGCTGTGAGAGCCTGGATTCTGAGGGAGTAGGAGCCACTTGCACTTTGCCTGGCTCTGAAATTGAATCTGCAGTGTTAGCTTGGGACCTTTGATTTGTCTGCTTCTTGGTAACCAAAATAGTGCTAGGAGTTTTCTGCCTTCTTGACATAAAAGGAGTAAATATACTTCCATGTTCAAGTTCTCCTTCAAGGTTCTGCTCTTGCTCATCATCACTCATATCAGGCTCTTCATCAACCAAATCTCCCCACAGAGTTTTTAATATACTTACACTCTGCATTGCATCAGAGGTAGCTTTGTTTCCATCTTTGGAGGCTGGTTGAGAAATAGGGATTTCAAAAGCTGTGTTATTATCATTCTCCTTGCCTCGGACACTTTGATCAGCTAATGATTTAGTAATAGCCACAAATTCCTCTGCAACATTGTTTCCTGCACGTTGCAAGTTCTGAAGTTCAAGTGCTCGACCCTTCTCTTTATCAGATGCATCAACAGTTCCTAAGACACCCTTCTGCTCAACTACCTTAGAAATTAATTCTGAATTTAATTCTTGATCTTCCAAGTTAATCACAACATGATTAATATCATTGACAAGGATAACATCAGTTTCCTTGGCAGTAACATCTAGCATATGATGGCTAGATTCTTAGTAGTGATAGCAGTGGAAAAAGCCTTTGTCAAATTCTTTTGGACAATTGGATTGCTATTAACTAACTTTTGGCAATTTTGTATTGAGTGTCCAATTGATCGACAATTATTACAGAAGTTAGGATACTTTTCATAGACAATTGCCACTTTGAATGCATGGCCATTCTATTTCCTTTGTTTACGCAAAGTCCCCAAACATGAGAAAGCAAGTCCCGACAATCAACGTGTTTTTATACAATTTGCTTTCAACATTTTTTACTTTGAAGCACCATGTGTCGTTGTTGACATTCTACAGATAGTTCAAACGATCATGAATAAGAATGTTGTATCTCCTACGTTTGTGGATGTTGGACTTAAGATGATTTGTTTTGTCATCTAAAAAAGGTTAACGACGCAGTTTGTTGTCTGCTTGTCTTCCCTTCTTATATAATTTTCTATGTATATTTTATTTATATCTTATAAATATGTTCATTTTAACTTACAATAAGAAAATGTGAGATTTTCAAAATAAATCATCATAAGAGAAAAAAGATGCAATGTTAGTTAAGGATGATAGTTTTTAAAATAAATCATCTTTTATTGAAAATCAAATCACATTTTTAAAATAAGACTGATCCAAAGCCATAACTTTGTGATCATCAATAAAATGAATATCATTTGAGGAGAATTTTCTTATGCTTTTTTATTTTGCAAACACAATAATTTTCTCTCTCTAAAAATTACACCGCCTTCTCTCTAAACCTCACACACAGAACGCGTTGATGCTCCTCCCTCAAATCCAAATCCACCTTCCATCATGTAGACTTAGTTGGTGGTGGTGCGATGAAAAGTGTGTTTCTCCGTATCACCTCTTCGCCTACGACGCTTTCAATCTGCAGTCAGACCTGAAGTCACTTGTTTCACCTCCTTCCAGATCTCGCGTCGTTTTTCCGCTCCAGATCTGCACATCTCGTGTGTTGGTTTATGAACGACGGTGGCTGGAAGGAAGTCGTCGAATCCATCCCTCTTTGTCTTTGGTGGTGGCTGGTATATGCCACGCCACCGTCGCCGGAGGTGGTTTCTTTGGTGGTGAGGTGTACATAATGGATCGGGTATGGCTTGGTTCTGTTCTTGGCTCTGTACTGTTTTGTTGTTGCGTTTTCGTGGTGGTCTTTGTGTGTTTTCTTTCTTTTTACAAGTTGTTGGTCTTGTCCGTGTCAGTTGGTGCGTCCCTGGTGTTGCTTGTTTGTGTTGTTTCCAGCTGTATGTTGTTGTGTTGTGTTTGTGTGTTAGGGTGGTGTTCTGTCAAGGGACTAGGGTCGAGACTGTTTTAGGTCTCCCTAAACCCTTTGGTGGTTCACTGTTTTGTTTCTTGGTCCCTTTTGTTTGTGCTTGTTTTGCGGTGTTTGTGTTTTAGGTGTTGGGTTCTGTCTCGGGTCTAGGATCGAGGTTGTTTAGATCTCCCTCAGTCTCTTGGTGGTTCTCTGTTTGTGTTTTAGATGTTGTGTTCTGTCTAGGGTTTAGGGCCGAGGCTTTCGAGATCTCCCTCAGCCTTTTAGTGGTTCACTTTATCCTCGGGGTCGGTTTCTGTGTGCCGTTTTGTTCCTTCGGAGTCTTGCCGCTGGAGGCCTCCTGCTCTTGGATTAAGATTGGTTGCTTGGCTGTTGCTCGAAAGAGCTTTGTGTGCAGATGCTTCGTGTTGACGGAGTTGTTGTTTGTTGCACCTTAAGTCGTCATGACTGTTCAGTTGTCGGCGGGTGCAAGTCCTTCACGATTAATCCTCCTTCACAACTCCCGGATTGTTGTCTTCGTAAGGATCATGGTGGTTTGTGGTTGTCTAGCCGAGGGTTGGGGTGGGCGTCGGTTTATTCAGGTGGTGGTGATGCAGGTTGTTTGGTGGCTTGTTTTGATTTGTTTGTGTTCGAACCTGTTCGCTTTGCGCTACTGTTCCGCCTTTTCTCTGTCTTTGGATTTTGGCATCGGGTTATTGGTGGGTCGAGTTTTTGGACAGGTTTAGGTGTTTGCTCTGGTGGTTCTTGAGTTGAGGGGTGTCTTTTTGACTTTGTGTCGGAAGTCTTGTGGGTCGATCACTTTTGTTTCGAGGTCAGGAGCAAGTTTGTGCTCAGGCCCTTTTAGGCTGTTGTGATGTCTCCTCTGTTAGACCGGAACTTGAGTGGTGGTCAAAGCTGAACATTTGAAGCAAAATCACTTCGGGTGCCTAATTGATCACTATTGGCGGTGTTGGTTCTTTGAGGAGTTGTTGTTAGGGGTTTCAGCATTTTGAGGGTGCTGGTGGTTTTTCTTTAGGAGGTTTTTGGTGTTTTTATTTTCTCTTTTTGGTGTAATACTTGTGATTTAATCCCCTTATATATAAAATATATTTTGCCATTAAAAAAAAATTTGCAAACAGAATTAATGTGGATTCACGCTATCCAAAATTGCAAAGTTAAAAAGCATGAGCTCGTTGATGCTTGATTTTAGGTTATCATTCTAATGTTTGGTTAGAGTGGGGGCACGTCAAATGTAACATGATGGCTTGTTCCTAGTTTGTATCCTTTTAGCCGAGAATATCGCTCACTATGTCTAAAAGATCATTTTATTTTAGGTAGTCCCAAACCACAACATGTTACACTTTGTTTCGGATAATTGAATTCACCTTTTATAACTTGTCTTCTTTTTTTGTCGTGTAGATCATTTCAGTTGAAGTTATCATATTAGATTCAATGTTGGAAAACATGAGCATGTTTCAACTAAGATTGAAACATATGTTGGTCATGTTTATATGTGTTTTTTATTTTATTTTAAGCAATTAACCGTGAAACTCACATACATTTATGTGAAATATAGAAATATTACAACTTTGAATCTTCGTCTCAACATATCATGTATGTGCAACACATTTTTAAAAGTTTTATATATCAAATTATTTGCTATAAGTTCGAAAATCGACCATCCAATTCTCACACACATTTTTTTATTATATAAAACATTAGATAGATACTCCAATAAAATAAAATGTTGTGAATCATCTCGGACTGCATAAGTAATTATAGGGAACGATTTGAGGTGGACTAAATAAAGAAATTGAGGAGAAAAGGTAACTATTTGAGGCAGGTTAAGTTCATGTGCATCAAATAAAAAGGGAGTGTGGTACTACTGGAAGCAACCCTGAAAGCCGTGTGTTTCAACCACTTTAGGCAACTCTTTTAATTATTTAATTGATGACAGGTTCACCAGTTCCTCATGATTCAATAAAACAAATTACCCCTAACAAATGAAGGACAAAAGCCATAAACACATCAACTTTTTATTTAGGGTGGAGAAATGTTATTATTTACTCAATCCAATTTCAGCTTATACAATTTTGCATCATTGAATTATTTTACTGCATAATTCTGTTGTTAGATGTTTATCTAGTAGCTACATAAACTGGCCTATTAAGCAAGTTGAAGTCCAAATTTGTGCTGACCTCGTTACTTGCCCTTTCCTCCTCTTTTTCTATACTTCTTGCTTTGTCAGAAAGCACAACATTACCTTCAATTTCACGTAACACCTTCTTTTGGATCATTTTTCCATCCACTGATTATTTGACATGAAAAAGAAGAAACAAAAAACTCTTCTGTTTAAAATGATAACACATCACTTAAAATTTACCATGTGAGAAATTACCTTGTGTTCTCTCTTTTCTTCTTAAGGTACAGCCTAAGAAGAAGATAACAGAAATTGCAAGGGCAGCTCCTACTCCAATGATGATCCATATCCACCACTTGTTAGCTGATAGAACAAGATCATAATTAATTTATTTGCATATGCAAGAAATAACAAACCAATTTCATGCACGAGTTGTAAGTCGTCACAGACTACGCAAATAAAAAAATGACAAAACTTAAGTACATTTCTTTCGAAACTGTTTCTACTATTCTCACAATAGCAGAAAGAGTTTTCCAGAGAACTGCGCCCAAGTTTAGTCCATAAAAAGAACCTTTGTGGCGACAATAATTTCCTCGACATTCAGGAGGCTTTTGTGTGCATAAAGAACTTTTTATGTAGTTGCTGTATCCACTTTGTTTATCATAGTGTGTTGTCCACAGCATTACACCGCCATAGTTACGCGGTATCCTTAAAATAGGAAGTACAATCTCACATAACAAATCAGCTGGTACATAGCCACTATCTGCTGCTGCAGGAGAAGCAGGCAATCCCACAAACACTCTTCCAGCTGTCAACGACTCCGTCCATTGCTTCCATGAATCCAACAAGACACTAACATCTCCTTGGCTATAATCACATTCAGGATTGTTGTAAAACTGTATCCAAACAAAATTGAAAACACCCGTGTCAATTGCCACGCCCAATTCTCCATCAGGGAAGGGACATTGAGGTGCTGCACTTAAGTAAATATTTTGTGTTGAAGTGTTATATGACTTGAGAAAACGTGCAAGTTCATCCCAATGTTGTTGGTTTTGTTTTCCTTTGGAGTTTTTTTCAATATCAAAATCAATACCATCTAATATAGCATCACCAAATGGACGTGAAGATGAGTTCCCACCCAAAAACTTGTTCCACAAGTAATCAGAAACATTTTTGGCATCATCAGTGGAAGCTAGACCATATTCTCCATCTGCTCCTCCAATTGAAAGCAAGACTTTGATCCCTTTCGATTGGCAATTCTCGATGTGCGTGCTTAACATTGTGCAATCATTGGAAGAAGGGTCACAATGATCTGCTAAGTTGATTTCAGGTGTTGTTCCATTCCCAAATTTGTTAAGAAAAGCTATGATTACATAGGAGTAGTTGTTGTAGTTTCCTTTTGCACATGTTTCTGTTAGGGTACCCTCATTGTTATTTTGACCCCAATAAATTGCAATGTTGTCTGATGATTCTGCAGCATTAGATAACAGGAAGGTAATAAGGACTACTATTTTATTTCTAATCATCTCTATATTTTATCCTTTATAAAAGTCTACATAGTTCTTTTTATCATCAAAATTTGTTAGCTATATCTTTGAGCTTTTGTTTTAACTTTTTTACTATAAAAGACAATAATTAATGTAGGAAACAAAAACTAACACTGATGATTGATGTGTAATTTGCTCAATCTGAATTAATTAAATGCACAAAAATACATACATTCACTTTGTATCTTTTTCATCAATGAAAAATGCCGTCCATTGGGTATCATATAAACCAAGAAAACATAAGAAATTTAAAAAATAACGATAACAACAAAGTGAATAAAAAATATGCAATTTGGTGTTAAAAAAAATGACTATTATCCTTTTTTGTTTGGTTTTTAAGATCTTCGGTTGATTGATATGAAAAGCTAAAACTAAGCTTAGACTCTCAACCTTTGCCAATGTAAAAATATGAGACTTCCAAAAATTGTATTATTGTTGGGAAATAGTTTCCATCAATTAGAAGATATTTGATTCTTCATAGTAAATATCAACTTCATAAAAAAAGAAAGATTCGATTAAAAAAATTCAACACAAAAAATAAAATAAGATTGATCAAGATTAATCACCCAAAAAATAAAATAAAAAGGCACGTAGGTACCAGCACAGAGAATTTTTGCCACATTTATCTTCTTTTTTTCAAGTGGCTAATGGTTATAATTCATCTTTCAAAGTGAATAAGTAAGATGTTTGGGGTTCAAACTCGGGACATATTACAATGCATTGTTTCGATCAACTGAGTTGTGTTCACGGAAACTCCTTTTTTAAAGGGTTAAATAATTTTTTATCCATATCAATATTTCGAATTTTGTTTTTAGTCCATCTAAAACATTTTATCAAATTTTGGTTCCCAATATTTTTCTCATCATGACTTTTGGTCTCTTTTTTTAAATCAACTCATATTTATTCATCACATTTTTTAAAGAATTTTATATAGATGTTTAGAATATTAAAAAATCCCCGCACACAATTATATTTTTTTTTCTAATAAAATATGAATTTTTAAGCGCTACTAACTTAAAAATTCATATTTAATTCATCATTTGTTTTTTTTGAAGAAATCAAAATGAAATATATTACTCCCTCCGTCTCATATTAGATGATCTGTTTAACAATGCGTGTTTTTGACCTCACATACTTTGATTATATTTTTCTACTAATATACAATGATAAATAATATCATATAAGATGTTGTTAGATTTGTCTCGATGAATATTTTCAAAATATTAAATTTTCAATTTTTTTAAATAGATAATTAAAGATACAAAATATGCATTGGTATTTGTGTCAAAGTCAACTAGGTCATTTAATATAGGACTGAGAGAGTAAACAACTAGCTATCCTCCTAGCACAATATGTGCCAAGAGAGCTAGGAAATAATTACACTCATGTTTCAAAGGAAAAGAACAATGATTAGCCTACACCTGAACATAGGAACGTGTTCTGGCACCAATCATGAAACTTATAATAAAAATAAGCAAATTTTGCTTTATGCCAAGAAAAAGAAAGTAGTATGATGTTCGCCAAAATATGATAACATGAGCTTTCTTTGGTTAGGAAAAGTCTATCGTTCATTTCCTTCCAAATTACCTACGAAGTGACAAACCAAATTAAGTACTTAAAAGAACACCACACCTTTGTATAACCTATTGAAGTACCAAATTGAATGAAGTGATCCACCAAGGTTAAGGGGTCTGCAGTATAGAGACCCAACCATTGACGAACCATATACCAAACTGATTACATAACAAGAATAGATGATCGGAAGATTCAGATAAGCCACACCCACTGGCACAAGACTGTGCCTCATAATGAATAACTCCCCGACGGAACAAATTGTTAAAAAAAAATATTTGTTAAAAAATATTATCAAATTGGTTTATAGCTAAAGCACTCGAGTCATACACAACTCAAGTTCAAAACACTCTAATTTTTTTTTTTTGCCAGACGTTGTATAAATATCTGTTTATATTAAAAATAAGAGAAATGATATTTGAACATCCATTTTATGATAACTTTTGTGATAACTTTCTCTCTCATACTCACATTATTTTTTACTTTATCTCTCTATTGCTTTGGTTTTCGTGCAAATACCTGCTTTTTCTTTGTAAATTATGGTTGTCCCATAAGTTGTCAACTAAATAGTTGTTCAAATAACACTACTCTAAAAATAATAGGTCATGTTAACTTGTGCCCTTGTGGCATATGTTAAGTATTAATGTCATTTCATTAATGATAAGAATTTATTGAAAAAAGATTATATTAAACATTTTGAGCAATAAATTAACACAATTTCCGATACATAATTTCTATTAGTGGAATTCTTAACACGTACCCTAAAGGTACAAGTTAGGGCACAAGTTAACATTTCCCAAAAATAATTTGGACTACACATTCGATCGCCTTTACTCATTTATTCATTGATCAATTAATGTCGACAAAGTGGCTATTAATAAAAAAAAAATTAAAGTAATTGGCTATTAATTTATGGGAAATGCTCAATCTCGCGACATATATTATCGCGAGAGCATCATGAACTGTATGGTATAACAATTTGCCTGTTTTATTTCTATTTTCCTATTACACATGTTGTATTGTGGTTTTTCTCTCTTGCTTTATCTCCGTTTTCTTCTGCCACAAGCCCACAACCGCTTCACCTTTTATAGCCACAAGTATGTCTCACTGATGAGAAGAAACTTGGTGTGTATGAGAAGTGAAAAGTATATCTCATCATTTAAGAGTAATACTAAATGGTCCATCAATCAAGGGCCTCAAATCCAATACTGGTAGTCGTTCTATTATTAAAAATACTATTGGGAAATAGATAAAACAAGAGTTCGGGAAAAGTTCGCGTGAAATGCAGTCGCTATATATAGCACTGCTCTTTATTTATTATGTATGCGCTACGCATGACTTAATGAACTACTGCTCCTCAAAACACAAGGGACGCTTACGGCCTGAATAGTAAAGATATTGTTACTAAAAATACCGTCCACGACGAAGCATATAATAATAAAACAAAGATTTATTAAAAAAAAATAGTAATAAAATAAAGATAACAACCTTGTGTGAATATAAAAATATGAAATTTGATGTTTTTTTTTATCAGGATATATATATATATAACAAAAAAGAAGTACTCGAAAGAAAAGGGGGACTAGACCAAAACCTTCTCAAAAAGTGATAAATCTGAAATTGTGCATACCCAACCTATTCCTAATGTACTCCTCCCTAATGAAATTAGGAGCATCACGGAACCAAAATAAATCTAAGGAAGGCAATGATAGTCCATGATTTGCCAGACCATCAGCGCAAGTATTTCCTTCCCTGTAAATGTGAGAAGCAAATAATCTCATGTTTTGAGTTATATTCACACAGTTATGCCACATGTTCAATAAACTCCAAGGGACTACTAAGGTTGATCTTAATGCTTGCAGTACTAATTGAGAGTCACATTCCAGCCATACATTGAAGTAACCTTTGGAAGCTGCCAATTCAATAGCAGACATGCAGCTGATAGTTCTGCAAAGAGAGCGTCTCCCGTTCCTAAGAATTGCGCAAAGCAACCCAAACAAGAACCTTGTTCATCTCTAAAAATTCCTCCAGCTGATGCTCTAATAGAATTTTTTACAGAGGCTCCATCTGTATTTATCTTAATCCATGAAGTGATAGGTGGATACCACATTACCTCTTTGATCACAGGCGCGTTCGGCGGCTTAATATTGACTCTACAAGCTTTCATGACAGAAAATTCAAACATATTAATTCTTGATGTCTGCTTTGTGTGATTACCAGAGATTGACGCGCTTGCAATTACCATATTAATAGCAAACTTCCAATGAACCGTTTTGTCTTGAAATCTAACCTGATTCCTAACAAACCAGATCACAGTAACGATGTTTATAATGCATGCCTAAATCACAACTTTGCATTATGGGGACCAATTCCTGTTCATGACGGGCCATATGTCACCTATGGAACTAACTTGCACACTGATGATGGAAGCTAGCCAGGACCACAATCTAACAGCAAAAGAACACTCAAAGAAAAGGTGCATAGAAGACTCAGTATAGGACTTACAAGTGGAGCACATGGAGGGAAAAGAGCATCCTCTAGCATTCAAGTTTTCATCTGTTGGGATCTTCCTATGCATCAACCTCCAAATTAACAGGGACTTTGATGGAGGAATATCAAGGCCCCATATAGCCTTGGTCCAAGGAAGGTTTTGGGCATATCCATTTTTGTGTAAAAAGGCTTCTTTTAAAGATAGCGCACCAAAATTGCAGTGTTTCCACAGTAACATATCTTCTCTATGATCAGAAGCAAGGGTTATTTGTTGAGCAAGTTGTCTAAGATTAGGAAATGCAGTCTCCATTGAAATGGGGATTCTCCATTTGAAGTCAAAAATGAAATCACTAACTTTTGCTGGAATATTAAAAATAGAAACCATAGGGACCTCATGCCAAGAATCCAACCAGAAATTGATGTTCTCTCCCAAGCCAATGAGCCATCTGCAATTCTCAACAATAACTCCAATCTCAGCTTTGACACTACTCCAAATTGAGGAGTAAATGTGATGACTAATAGCTCTTCTTCCCCTGAAAACATTACTTCTGAGTAACTTTGCCCAATATTCTTTTGAGTTCCCAAGCTCCCAACACAGTTTCATATTGGTAGCTTGGTTCAGAACAGTGAGAGATCTTGAGCCAAGACCTCCCTGATGATAAGGTTTGCAAGACTTGTTCCAAGAGACAGTGACTAGCTTCCTCTGTGAGATATTGCCGCTCCAAATAAAATTTCTGCACCAAGCTTCTATCTCTTTAAGGAATGCATCAACATTCCTTGAATAACGGACTTTACCAATAACATTCTACCTGCAATAGAAAGGAGAGAGGCTTTCCAAGCACAAAATTTTGATTTGATGTTGTCTGCAATACCTTGAAGATGAGCTCTCTTAGGTTTTCCTTTGAATATAGGAACCCCTAGGTAGTTAAAAGGCAAGGAGCCTTTATTGAAACCAATCAGATTAGCAATAAAATCAATCCTTGTTGAAGAAATAGAACCATAATAAACAGTGAACTTTGAAAGATTTATGTGTTGACCAGAAGCAAGGGCATAGGAATTAAAAAGCTCCATAAGTGCTAGAACAGATGATGATTTTCCTTTACAGAATATCATGATATCATCAGCATATAAAGAGTGAGATGGTACCTGAACAATTCTAGTGCCTTTGATGAGATCTAACCTGCCTTGTTCAACTAGTCTAGAGATGTTTCTACTTAACACATCCTCAGCAATGCAAAAGAGAAGGGGAGATAAAGGGCCACCTTGTCTAACACCTCTTTTGCAATTAAAATAGCCATTCAATTTTCCATTAACAGAGATTGACAAGATAGCAGAGTGCAAAATAGTACTTATCCAAGAGCAAAATTTGTCATTAAAACCAAATTTGTTGAGAACTTTGAGAAGAAATTTCCATTCAAGAGTATCAAACGCCTTTGCCATGTCCACTTTGAAAGCTAGATTCCCTGCAAAAGCTTTATTATGAAGTTGATTGATGGCTTCAGAGGTGACACATATGCAATCCCTTATGTTTCTTCCTTGAATGAAGCCCCTCTGCTCAGCAGATATAATATTATTCATAATCGGTGTCAGTATGCCTGCTAGAATTTTGGAGATGATTTTGAATTTGAAATTAGCTAACGCTATTGGTCTATAGTGTCCAACTGTTTCAACAACAGGAATCTTTAGGATTAGCAAAATAGAGTTAGCATTGAAGTTTGGAAGAAGCCAGTTGTTGGTGAAGAATTCTAACACGGCATTGATAACATCATCTTTGACAATATTCCAATAGGTTTGATATAATGTACCTCCAAAACCATCAGGCCCAGGTGCACCATTCTTGTTCATTGATGTCACAACTTTATGGATCTCATCTGAAGAGGGGAGCATTGTTAACATGTTGTTCATATCATCAGTGATGAGCTTAGGAATTACTCCTTCAGTTAAGCTATCCACCTGCAAATCCTGCACAACAAAATTAGAAGAAAACACATTTTGAAAATGATTTGTGATGTGTTTGGAAATTTGCTCTGGCTCAGTTAGAATGTTCTCTCCTTCTTTGATGGAAGTTATGGGTTTGGATGTGTGTTTGATTTTTGCTAATCTGTGAAAATATTTTGTGTTCTTGTCCCCTTCAGCATGCTAGTTAACATTGGCCTTTTCTCTCCAATACTCTTCTTCTTTGTCAAGTTCTTTTTCTAGTTGGACCTGAGCTATTTTCTATTGTTCCATAAGATCATCATTGTTACCATTACAGTCTATCTAATTTTGAATGTCAGCCAATTTCTGTTCAGCATTTTTGACAAGCATGTGCATGTTGCCAAAAACATTTTTGTTCCATTGGACATCCAAAAACATTTAGGTTTTGCTTGAGGATCTTCAGCTTTTGGCTCAAAATAAACATTGGACATCCAAAAACATTTGTATTCCAAGAGTCTTGTATTACCTGCCTACAATTTTCATGAAGAGTCCACATGTTGAGGAATTGAAATTGGGATTTAAAAGTGGTTTGTGAATTTTCAAAATCAAGAAGAATGGGAAAGTTGTCAGATTTTATCTTGGTTAGGGTAGAAACATTTAGAGAGTTGCACATGTCAAGCCACTGTTGGTTACAAATTACTCTATCCAGCCTCCTGTCTGTATATCTAGATCCTCCCCTACCATTTGCCCAAGTATACTGTACTCACCTAGTAGGAAGTGCTGGAACAAAATGTGTTTAACATACATTACCCTTAGAGTTTTGATGATAACAAGGTATTAAAAATTGTCAATTGGATATGCTAATATTTGTTCAAGTGTACAGGACCATAGACAAAGTTTTTGATATCTTATAAGGTTCTGAAAGAACAAAAAAAGAGCAAAGGAATCAACAAGATTAAAGCTTGAAGCATCTGAATGAGAAGTGCTCCTGAAGTTAAGTGCTCCTGAAGTGATGACGTCAGCAGAAGCAAGTTCGTCAGAAGCATCTCATCAGAAGCAATATCATCAGAAGCTGAAGTTCATCAGAGGATGAGAGACTTAAAGCTTCAAAGGCTAAGTAATGGATTTAATCTCGTCCAGTATTGCAGAAGACTGAAAGAGTGTAGCAACGACCTTTGTGAAAGAATTTGAAAGCATTGGATGCATGTTCTCACAAGAGCGTTGACAAAGGACAATTGTACAAACTGTACAACCACTACTTCCACTACTCTGTTCGTGTCTCTGCATCAAGACAAGGATAACAACTATGCCTGCAGTAATGTTCCTTCAAACTAGGAATGCTTTTGAAATTGATCCTTCATAGGACAATAACCATATCAGGCAAAAGATCATTGGTGATTTTCAACAAGCTTCAAACGACTCTTTAATGTGCTGGCAATTTTCCAATGTATCTTTCACACCTCTATATAAAGGAGTGAAGACCTTCTAGTTGGATATACAGACACACACAAAAACAAGACTTATGCAACAATTCAAAGTGTCAAACTCTGTGATTGTTCTGCATCTAAAAGTCACTTAAAATTTCTTATCAAAGTTCATATCTTAGAAATTCTAAAGTCTTAAGAGTCTGTATCTGATTTGTATTGTGAACACCACTGATTGTATATCAAGTGTTCAAACTCAAACAAACTTCTTTGTAATTCTGTTTGATTTTAGAAGTCTCTTGCTTGTGTGCTTGAGCAATAGAAGTCTCTTGCAGTTGTGCTTGAGCATTGAAAGTCTCTTGAATGTGGTCAGGAGCATAGGAAATCTCTTGCAGTTGTGCTTGAGTAATTTGAAGTCTCGTGCTAGTTATAGCATTGAGCAGTTGTAATTTGATATTACATTTTTAGTGAACTCTCCTTGGAAGTGCAAGGGGGACAGGACTACTTCCGGTTTGTGGAAGGAACTTGTATAATTGATTTGTGTCTTTCTTCTCTCTCTTAGTTTTATCCACTGCATTTAGATTCTGATTATCACTTCAGAATCTAAACTCTACGTGCTTTTGATCAGTGACTTCAGTAGGAGAAAACGAAGAAAAAGTAAACACAATTCAGCTCCCCTTCTTGTGTTTTTCTCACCTTCAGGAAGGTGTAAGAAGTTATTATTGTTTGACCAATCAGAGAAATCATTCATGGGTCCTCTAGCAGAAGGAAATGATCATCTATGCTCATGAGAGCCTAGAATTGTGTTAAAGTCATCTATTGAACACCATGGTATGTTTGGTTTTGTTGAGATTCCAGGGATTGCCATAATTGTCTTCTGTGGATGTAGTTAGTGGAGGCATAAATAGCAGAAATATAAAATCTATTACTGTTATTTGATAAAGAAAATGTCATTTGTTGGTCATGAACAGACATAATGTTAAGGTTAAGGTGTGATACACAATGGCACCAAAGGTTTGGTATAAGGTATGTTCTAGTGTTGGTTGTGAAAAGTTTAAAGTTTAGTCTATGGAACCAATTCCTAGGGAATTGTTCAAAAAGAAACCACGGTTCAGCTATAAGTAAAATATGAGGCTTATGTGTTAAAATTAAATTCTTAAGTGCTAAACTTGTAGGGAGGTTAGCCAGCCCCCTGATGTTCCAAAATAGGCACTTCATCTGAAAGGCTTGTTTGGAACCTTTGATCTAGTCAGGTATGAGTCACTTGTCTTGGAGGACGAGACATTTTGTTTTTTCTTCTTGGAGGATTTGCTAGTAACAACCTGGAAGCCAGAAGCATCAATGTTTGCCTGAGCCTCTATTTGGATTTGAACATCAATTTCAGCTTCCTTTGCTAATCTGACTGCAAGTTCAGCATCTTGTTGTCTAATGGTCTCTACATCAGTTTCTGCTAAGTTTGCCCTCGACTGATGCAAGAACTGCATGTCATTCTGCACTCTAGTGGGAATTTGTTGATTTTGGCTTGACCCTTGTTCCTCTTCATCATTGTTGAAATCAGTGGCCTCTACAAATTCTGAATCTTGTGAGCTGTGATCATCTGCAGAGTCATGTGACACAATTTGTTGTATAATAAGCGCAAAAACTTTCTCAACCTGGTTTCCCTCATCAATGTTTTTATCCTTGTCAGTATCAATGTTGTCTACTAGTTGAGTGTTGTCTACCTCTAAATCTGATCCAATGTTGTCATTGTGTGGGCTAGAAGTGCCAGGATCCAAATCAATAGCTAATGATTTCTTAACAGTCCATGTATTGTTTCGTACCTGAACATTGTCCGTGTCCTTCGCAGCTCTGCTGGTGTTTTCCTTTCTACTAGCTTTAAGCGCAGCATTATCAACATTCCCCTCCTCATTCTTCTTCATTTTTCTACATACAGCAATGTTATGTCCCACAATTTTACAATAATGACAAAATTCCGGGAGGTTCTCGTATTCAAACTCCACAAAAAAGGCATATCCTTTCCTTTCGACCAAAACTTCATACTTTAATTCCTTAGTCAAGTCAATATCCACAAGAACCCTTGCAAAATGACCGAAGGTCCTCTCATGAGCAGGTTTACTCGTAACTGAGTCTACATAGATAGGTGTCCCGACACTACTTGCGATTGCAAAAATAATCTTTTTCCTCCAGTATTCTTGAGACAACCCGTGGATTTTCATCCATATCTAAGCAGAATTGTTTTTCTAAAGGCTAGGACTGAAGTCTTTGGACCAGGCAAACATTTTTAAAAGACCAGGACCCAACTGCTCTAACTCTCCTTGCATCTTCCACTGATGAAAACAAAAACTCAAAAAAAACCTTTCCCAATCGAAGTCACTCCCAGGGACTCAAATTTTTCCAGATTGGTTTTAGCTTATCCCTTAAAGCAACAACAGTCAAGGGCGAGGAGCCCTTTCGCCAAATAACCCTAGCATGTAGGTTATTTTTACATGAATCCAATCTAATTTCGTACTCCTCTTCAGGTATCTCAATAGAGAACTTATCTCCTTTTAGTGTGGGTTTCGGTAACTAGCTGAAAGGAATGTCACAGACATTTGACAAAGCTTGTGCGAATGTTTTCTGGGCTTTGGGTATGATTGGTGTGTTGGATTTGGGTACGATAGTAGTGGAATCGGTTTCAGCAAGACATTTCTAGGAGAGGATGAACGGTTTTGGGGTCGTATCTGGTAGTTTTGGTGGGTTGGTGGCGTTGGTAGTTGAAGCCATCGAAGAAGGCGATGAACAGTTCTAAATCGCCAGAGCAATCAATTCGTTTTCATCTCGCAATTTGATGTTAAAAATTGATCATTATCCCTTTTTCTGTTTGGATTTTAGGATCTTCGGTTGGTATAAGATTCTAGAATCTCCTAACCATTGTGAAGTACAAGTGAAGTAGTATGTATATGGAATCTATTCATTAGTTCCAACGTGAAACAAACTTTCTTTATTTGCTCAAAACAGCAATAACTGATAAGTGCTCAAAAGTAACATATTTTATGTGTTAATCTAGGCATTTTAGTGACTTGTTCTGCAAGTTATCTAAGGAAAAGCTACCATTTGAGTGTATTTATACCATTTATGCTTAAATGCCTGATTCTACCCAATTTATGCAGGAAATGACAAACAAGGACCAAGAAAGAAGCTCCTGAACCAAGGTTTGTTCGCATAAGCGTGCAGACGGTCGCTTAAGCGTGCAAGCACCAGTGAGCAGCCAACCAGTTCGCTTTCAAGGACGCTTTCAGGACGCTCATGGAAATCAGTTGTTCGCTTAAGCGTGCCGATGGTCGCTTAAGCGTACAAAATGTCGAGAGCAAAGGAAAGTTCGCTCACAAGCACGCTATGTGGTACGCTTAAGCGAAGTTCATCATCTTCAGAGGATAAGGTCCCACGTGGCAGCTTCTCATTGGCTAGTGGAAGATTTTCTTGTGGGTCGCTTAAGCGTGCATTCGTACGCTTAAGCGAACGAGCACGAATTTGGCCCATATAAATAGCTCTTTCTTCTCTTTCCAAGAACATTACATAGTTTTTGATACTTTTCTGGTTTTAGAGAGAGATTATGATATTTTCTTGAGAGAGAAACACAAAGCAAGGTAGTTAGGAGTAGATTCAATCTAAGATTTGTTGAGACATCATGGATCTAGGCATTGAATCTTCATCTTTTCTTCATCCTTTGCAAAGCTATCATAGACATATGTAGCTACATCTACCCTTGTGGGTTTTGAGGTATTCAAACAAGCTATTATGTAATCTTTTGATCATTTAACATATGGTTCTAGCAATTTATTCAATATTGTTGTTATTCTTGCATTTACTGTTTTAT
>Ga0315913_1004105_pt1 | contig 17596 bp, 7 predicted proteins | sample MpolsnodulesMG_FD_207736 | JGI IMG/M metagenome (GOLD analysis project Ga0315913, IMG submission 207736) | Medicago polymorpha root nodule microbial communities from Los Angeles, California, United States - small nodules | ecosystem: Host-associated > Plants > Roots > Nodule | place: USA... | reverse complement strand
ATGGAAGGGGAAGAAGGTAAGGCAATGCGTGATAGAATGAAGAGTTTAAGAGAATCTGCTGCTATGGCATTAAAAGTCAAAGATGGTTCTTCAATACAAACTATGACACACTTGGCTAGTCAAATGGAAAAGATTGGTGGGATCTAGGAAAACAATATTGCTCTTACTTTATTTTTTTTTATTTTTTTTTTATTTTGATGTTGCTAGTTAGGTCTCTATTGGTTGGTTCCTTTATTTCCTTTTTCTGTGGTGTCTTTCGATTGTTGACACATAACATAGACAAGTTCCATGTTGCATGTGGAAAGAAGGACAGAATGGTTCTCAGAAGAAATTGGAAATGGGATTATTTTCCTCCATGTAATAATTGCATCATTTCAATAATGGTTCAAGATTATGTCTTAGAATTAGGCATGGTAATGGGGCAGGGTGGGGACGGGTTTTGCTTTCCACATCCTCTACTCTTATATACTTACCCATTATCCTACCCATATTCAACGGGGATGAGAAATATAATCTCATCCTCGTCCTCAATGGGTTCGGGTATTCCCGCCTCATCCCCGTCCTCGCAGTGAATCAATTTTTTTAATAAAAAAAGAGTTTTTTTTAATTTTCCATCGTAATATTGTGATGAATTATCCAACAATTTGCTCTCATTTTAACATTTCTTTAACGAATAATTTGGTTTCTCCTTTAACTATCAATGAAAGTTCTTATATCATGACAATTATCAAACCAAATAACATGACATATCATTATCAACCCCCTAAATGATTTCGGGTATGGTTTGGGTATGTGTTCGGGGTGGGTACATATATCTTCGTTACCCGTCCCGTACCCGTATTTTGAAATTGGGGAAAACCCAAACTCATACCCAAACCCAGTCAAATCGGAGAAAACCCGTCAAATTGAGGTTGGTTTGGGCGGGTATCCATGGCCACAGGTTTTGTTACCATGCCTACTTAGAATTGTGGTTATGGCTGTAATGTAAAGGTTTAAGAAGCCTTTGCAATAACTTTACAAATATAATTGCGGCCGCACAAGTATAAAATATTGTGTGGTATTTTTTTAAAGAAACGTTGAGGTTGATACTTGACTCTATAATCAAAACTTTTAGGTTTTATTTGGCAGTTTAAAGAGAAAGGAATGATTTTGGAAAAAATAAAGGAGCAAGGGGGAGAAATAGAAAACATTTGGAAGGAGAGAGCTTTGGAAGTTGATTTTTTATTCATAATACAAAATCTCTTTCATTTAGGGAACTCAAAAATTGAATCGGGGGAAAGTTTTGAAAGGTTTTAAAGGATTAATATCAATTTTTAAAATTTCACCTACGTTGTGATGATATTCTTAAATTAAATATATATTAATCATAAACATTAATTTATCATTCTCTAAAAATTGGTTCTTTCAAAAAAATTGAATGATTTTTCCATTTTTCTATATTTTTCCAACCCCCAAAGCCCTCCCTTCCACTTCCCTCCCCTCCAAACTCCCAAACAAAGCCTTGGAGTCTAACTACTCGAGCATAAGATGGCCTTCGGACATGCACTCTTCACTTTCATGGAAGCTATGAACGTTTTGATCCAGTTGTTCCTACGCACCTTTGTGGTGGTGTTTTTCGACGATATTCTCGTCTCCAAAATATTTAGCCAACCCCACTTTCGGCACCTAAAGCAAACGTTATCAGTTTTGCAATCTTCTCTTCTTTTTTTTTTTAAGCTATTTAAATGTGAGTTTGGTTAAAAAAAAAATTTGAACAAATCAAAATGGAATATATTGCAACAACCAAAAGTGAATCATCCCTCACAAGGTGCGCTATAAGGCATTTATAAGGATGGGGTATATATGAGCAATTGAAGTTTAACCGTATGCGTTGCTTGATCTTGGTTCCATTTCCTGCAAAGAGATGCCAAAATCAATCATTTAATAGGTTTGTGTCCTTTTAATTTAAGAGGCAGCAATGTCCTGGTCTGCTAGACTCTGCTAGGTTCGCTAGGCGAGGCAGATTCGTTTGATGAATCTAGCTAAAACTAAAAATAAATAAAATCAATTGGATAAATGTTTTAGACCGAAGCTTCTCTTGAATGTGTTCCCACCGTGCATTAGAGCTGCTACATGGTGTCATGCATTTTTGTATTGTGGCTATGCATTTTACAAATTGAGTTATTAATGATGATTCTTTTAAAACTAAAAGCAATGTCATAGAGAACATATCTTGATGGAGAGTTAGGTATCGTTTGGCCTGACATTTTTACAGTCTAAAAGCTACTTTAAAACAAAATTAAAATTAAGGGCTTAAGAAAGAAGTTAAAGTTTGGTTACTTTATTTTTTTTGAGGGAAAAGTTTGGTTACTTTATTATCTTTAGTTTTAAAGCTATGTTGAAGTTAAAAGTTGTCTAACAAAATATTATACAAAATTTTGAATCTAGTAGTTGGTTTTTTCATTTTCAATTGTATCCTATAACAACTTTGGTTATAAGAATACTATATTTTCTGTGTCATTCAAAAGTATAAGAATTTATATTATATGATATTATATTTGTTACATTGTTTGTGTCATTAAAAAAGATATTTATAGTTATGATTTGTTACAATATGTCTTGTTCAAAAGATATGTATAGTTTATTACTAACAAGTAGTTCTAAAGTAACATTTAACAACTTTTGACCAAAGATCATTCCATTCAATTGTATGCATTCTAAAACAAGTATTTTTCTTTAGTAAGTACTTAATTGATATTGTGTTTGGTCTACTTTCTCCTTAAAAATGTAGAGAAGTAGAAAAAAAAGTCGCACCAAACGTTACCTTAATTTCAGATTTTTTTTTTTTTCCTTCTAATAAAGGCAGCTGATATGCAAAAGAAGAGTATGCTTGAAGTTTATGAAGTAATGCATGTGCATGTGATGATATCTTGTGTATTCTTATCATGGAAAAATTTACCCATACGATAATACATTGAACTTCGAATTTCTATGTGCCATTGTTGGTTTGAACTTCGAATTTCTTTGTGCCATTCTTTAGGGTTATCTTTTGTATTAGAATTGAATGCTGACGTATGGTTTTTAGCATGTTGCTTGGCAATTTGTCCAACTCGCACCTCAAAGCCTTTGATAGAAGCTTCAATGTTCTTTTGATAATTCATGGACATTTGGATGAACTGGTTGAGTGCGTCTTCAATCTTCTGTGTTATATTCACCTGGGGATTTTGTTGATTCGGTAAACTTTGATAATATGGTAATTGCCTTTGAGAATTGTTGTTTCTCCGTTGAAAGTTATTACCGTGATGATTTTGACTCTAGTATGGAGACTGATTATTTTTGTATTGATTGTTTGTTAATGTAGTTCACTTATTATTCAGGCGGACAAGAATCTTTTGATGAATTTATCCTCCAAAGTGTTCAAATTTGTCAAAGTTGTTTATGGTTGACCTAGATACCAATCGTTGGCACGTCCAATGAGGGAAAGATGGAATAACCTTAAGTATAGATTTTCTTCTTTGCTATCCAACGCTTCTGGGCTTTCGGCAATTTCATAAAATTTCACCAGGTGGTTGATGGGGTCTTCATGGTCCATTCAAATGAGTGGATTTGAGTGCATCATTTAGATAACTCCTATTTTGATATCCATCTACTACTGGTTGTTTCCAGGATTGGTTGATTGACTGGACATCCTTAAACTATTGTTGTTCATCTCTAGTGTTGGTGTTTTTTCGTTGTTGGCCATATTTGTTGTTGATTGTTGAATATATTTCCTTCTTTTTGTTGTTTAGCGTCTGTTTTTCCTTCCGGTCTTTTCGATCTCGAGATCACAAAGAACCTGATCCTCGCATGTTTTTCCTCATATACAAAGCAATCAAACAACTATACCAAGAATTAATAATCAAGTGTGTTATAGAAATTTGCAAACAAAAATAAATTAAAAGTAAAACAAATAAAAACATTCACAGGTTCTGACCTATTTGCTGGGCGAACTAGCTTTGCCCCGTGAATGAAGCAGGACGGAGAAAAATGTATACAAATTTAGAAAAAGTGTAAACAAGTGAAATCAAATCTAATTTGACATAATCCCCGCCAACATCGCCATTTGATGAAGAGGGTTTAGCTTATCCTTGTACAACAATAAGTATTATGTCAGTTTTATAAAAAATAAATTATAAAACAACAAAGACCGCACATAGCTTGATAGCTAGAATTCACATAAATTCTAAACAAATTTCTATAAAAGCTTTTTTGATAATGTGATTAAAAGTAAGATATCTCAAGATAGAGAATGGTGTGCTGGGTTTGGATTTTGATAGCTATTCATCTTATGTTTTCTCTTAATCGATTGTATATTTTTTATGCTTCAAATATAACTCTACCTATCGCTCAAAATACATCTCCATTCTTGGTTAACGATGTGAGAACCATTGAACCCACCGACTTCTAATGCTCGGTGGAAAAATAGGTGGTTGTTCAAATGGAATATGCGCGGATAGCAATACATGAATATACACATATTCGATATTCCTAATCCGATAACACCTATACATAGTTTAAACCAGGTGCCTTAAATAATAAGGCATGTCACAGATGTAGATTAAATGAAAAGATCATCTGCGGAACATTGCATCGTCGACAAAAGTATTAAGAAAGAACAAATTTAAGCTAAATATTATATTGAATGCATAAATCATGTATAACCAGCAAGGTTAAGAGTACTACATAGAATTCTAACTATTCACGTTTAATCCCAACACAAAATAGAGTTTAGTCATTCAAGAAGATCATAACTAACAAGGGAAGGTTGATATATAAGTGTTGGAGAAGTATCAACAAGGTTGAATGCAGACTCCCTATATCTTATATGGTTGCTAAAGTCTTCCTCTCTTTGTTCTCTCTTTCTATTTTTTGTAAGTTACAAGTGATAAAAACTATAAAAAAATATGATTACACCTTTATTTATAAAGTTTCTGCAACTAAAGGTTTGCTAGGAAAAGTTATGTTTCCCTAGCGAATCGAGCTTTCTTCAAAGGGGGAAAAGTCAGTTGTCTTATACTATTTTCTGGAATCGCCTTAGTTCGCTAGACGAACCATTTCTTGCCTATCAAATTGACTTTAACAAATCCTCCTGAAACTCTCTATTTTGGCTCGCTTTTACTTTGATGCAGTTCACCTAGCGAATCAGGTTTTTCAAAAATGTCTTCTAAGTGCTCTGGCTTGGCTTTCACCGAGTGTACTTGTGCTACAGTATTCCGTATCAATGTAATTTTGTCCAACACCTACAAAAAGGTATGGGAACTATAACGTAACAATTTTCTGACACGGTTTTGCAATATAACTTATATTTACGAATAATTGAGGGTTTATGTGTTAGATAACTTGCAAAATAAGTCGATAAATGCTATGGAAAAAATTGTAATTTGACACTTATCATCTCCATGGAGGTACATGTGAGATACTTAAGGTGGATTCTCTCATTTCAACCGGATTTTTTTCATACACAAGAGACGATAATTAAACCTCTAACCATATGTTTAAGTCTAAATCCCTTACCACTTGATCAATCCATTGTTTATAAAGTACAGCTTACTATTATTCGAAAGAATACAGCCTCCCAACATTAAAGACTTCGAATACTTTTTATTTTTTATTTTTTGGTACAAAGACTTCGAATAATTTTTTACTAGGACTTTGGAAATTAAGTGAAAGCATTCTTTCAAAATATAAAAAGAAGTGAAAGCAATAAATCATTGAGTATTACTTTTTCCACCCTATGACATTCTCCCGTACCCTGTAAAATTTCCAAAAAAACCCTTGTGCAGTTCGAATTTTAAAATCCGGATTTATGTTTACTATTTCGGATTTTATAATCCAGGCAATTCTCATGTATAATCAACCATCAGACTCTCTCACATTTCAGCAGTTTTGAGTTGTGCTTTTAAAAACAACAAAAAAACTAAGTAAAAAATGCTAAAAATCTGTCAAATAAAATCATAAAAATATAAAAATACCACCAAAAAATTCTAAAAATCAAATAAAACTAATGCAAATTTTTTCGGATTTTTATGAGAATATGAAAAATTTTAAAAAATGAAAAATGGGTCTAAACGATGGAATTTTGGATATTGAGGGGCGGAGTCCCGTAAGAAGTCCCGTCTACGGGCGTCATGATCCTTGAATTTTTTCTGATCTTCTGGGGAAGTTTCGAAGCAATCCGATCAAGTAGCCTGAAAACCCGATTTTTGATTAAAAACATGTAACAATGACTCAAAACAGAAGGATGAGAGTTAGCAAAATTAATATTGTTCCCTAAAATGACTATTAATGTTACAAACATGTTTAAAATTTGTGCTGTTACAGTTCGGATTATATAATCCTAACTGTTTTTCCCTTGAAAAAGGGTGTTTAGGGGGTGTTCGGATTATATAATCCGAACAAATCATGTAACGCACCCTATTTTTTGAGATTTTTGGATTACATAATCTGGAAAAATCCGTAACTCATTTTTCACCCTTTAGTTTAAGAAAGGAAAACACCATTCCGGATAATAAAATCTGGAAACTTCAAGGGCATTTTTGGAAAAAACGCAGAGCACACTATAATACCATGGGAAAAGTAATACTTAAATCATTCCTTTTAAATTCTATAATATTGAGACACAGCATGTGGACTCCTTTAGTGTTAATTTATATGAGGTTTGATTGCATATGCGCTTACATCACCATGTATGTACCCTTTATTACGTATGTAACACTAAAATAACGCACAAAGAGAAGACAACTTTTGCTTCTTAAAACATCCTGAAATTGTGTAGCACCCTTATAAATAGATAACTACAACGTTTGAGTTAAACACCTATTGTAGTCCATTACAATGGCAAAAACAACTCACATAGCTGTCATTCCAAGTCCTGGTTTTAGCCACTTGGTCCCAATAGTAGAATTCACCAAAAGATTAGCCACAAACCACCCAAATTTTCATGTCACTTGCATCATTCCCTCACTTGGTTCACCACCAGATTCATCAAAAGCATATCTTCAAACAATTCCACCAAACATAAACTCAATTTTTCTTCCACCAATCAACAAACAAGACTTACCTCAAGGAGTACACCCAGGAGTTCTAATTCAACTCACAGTTACACGCTCTCTACCATCAATTCATCAAGCCTTAAAATCCTTAACTTCAAAAACACCATTAGTTGCTATAATTGCAGATGCTTTTGCATTTGAAGCACTAGATTTTGCCAAAGAGTTCAATTCTTTGTCTTACCTTTACTTTCCTTGTTCATCTTTTGTACTTTCACTTCTTTTACATTTGCCAAAACTTGATGAAGAGGTTTCATGTGAGTTTAAAGATTTACAAGAACCTATAAAGTTAAAAGGGTGTTTACCAATCAATGGTATTGATCTTCCAGCAGCAACTAAAGATAGATCACATGAAGGTTACAAAATGTATCTTCAACGTGCAAAAAGTATGTATTTTGTTGATGGAATCTTGATTAACAGCTTCTTTGAATTGGAATCAAGTGCTATTAAAGAACTGAATCAAAAGAGTCATGGAAAGATTTGTTATTTTCCTGTGGGACCCATTACACAAATAGGGTCAAGTAACAATGATGTTGTTGGTGATGAACTTGAATGCTTGAAATGGTTGAAAAACCAACCACAAAATTCTGTTTTGTATGTTTCTTTTGGAAGTGGTGGAACACTTTCTCAAAGACAAATCAATGAGCTAGCTTTTGGTTTGGAATTGAGTGGTCAAAGATTCATTTGGGTTGTGAGAGCACCAAGTGATTCAGTTAGTGCTGCTTATCTTGAAGCTACAAATGAAGATCCTTTGAAATTTTTACCAAAAGGGTTTTTGGAAAGAACCAAAGAAAAAGGTTTGATTTTACCATCATGGGCACCACAAGTTCAAATACTTAAGCAAAATTCAGTTGGTGGATTTTTAAGTCATTGTGGATGGAATTCAGTTTTGGAGAGTATGCAAGAGGGGGTGCCAATAGTAGCTTGGCCTTTATTTGCAGAACAAGCAATGAATGCTGTTATGTTAAGTAATGGTCTTAAAGTGGCAATAAGGTTGAAATTTGAAGATGATGAGATTGTGGAAAAGGAGAAAATTTCAAACGGGATTAAGTGTTTGATGGAAGGGGAAGAAGGTAAGGGAATGCGTGATAGAATGAAGAGTTTAAGAGATTCTGCTGCTAAGGCATTGAATGCCAACGATGGTTCTTCAGTACAGACTCTGTCACACTTGGCTAGTCAAATGGAAAACAATGGTGGGATTTAGGACAAGAAGGGAAAGGATAACGATTGTCTCTTGTCGTATTCTTTAAGAACCTCTAATAGTAAGTTTTTATAAAAAATTATGTTATCAATGTATTGTATTGAAATTTATAATATTCAACCTTTTCAAAGTATATTTTCTAAATTTAGGATCATTAAATAATGCTCTGGGACACTCGTTAACAAAAAAAAAGGGAAATATTGTTCTTATTTTATAAAGTTATTTTGGTTTTGATGTTTCTAGTAGGTGTCTTTTGTTTGTTTCCTTAATTTTCTTTTTCTTTTTTGTGGTCATTGTATTGCATGGTTGTCACATGTCACAAACAAGTTTCATATTCCATGTGTAAAGAAGGACAAAGTGGTTGTCAATTGAAAATGAATTTGTTTCCCTCCACACAGTTAGATTATTTCAGTAATCTACTAACAATATATGAAAGTTGAAGTACAACGAAATTTCATAATCGTCATCTTTAAAATTCACAATCTCTTTAATTTTATGAGTAAAATGATAATTTTGCAAAATTTAATTGTTTTTGTTTTTTTAAAATTAATTATGGATAATGGTTATCATAATTATAACAAATTTCCACGGATGGCTATAAAATTGATTATTTTTTTAAAAAAATTATGGATAATGGTCATCACAAGTGTAACTAATTTTCACGGATAATTATAGAATCAATTTATTTATTTTTTTTAAAAATGACTTAAAAACAAATACTGTGGAATTATCCACGGATATAATAAATTTTCACGCATATTTGTTTTTTGGGATGCAAAATTAATAAGTCTTTGAAATACTTTTTCCTTCAAAAAAAAAGTTTTTGGAATACTTTTAAAATATTATTTGTTTTTTAATTAAAAACAAAAAGGTGTAGCCAATTTTTTTCTTAAAAAAAATTGTAACTATTTGTTTTTTGGATATAACAAATTTGGATGCAAATTTATAACAAATTTATTTGTTTTTTGGATGCAAAATTAATAAGTCTTTGGAATACTTTTAATTTTAAAATACTATTTGTTTTTTTTAATCTACTAACAATATATAAGAAAATTATTTAAAAAAACAATATATAAAAATCGAAATCCAATAAAATTTCATAATTGTCCTTTTCAACAGCCAATATATTATCATGATATTTACGGGCAACTATCTTTTCATTTGATTTTGGAGATATAAGCACATAAATTCTACAATGAGTGTGTTGTAAATATATAACAGTATTTTCTAGAAACAATACAGTGATGTTGATTTGATAAAAAAAAATATACAGTGATCTTGATATTTTAAAAATAGTCACGAGTTTTCTAAATTTTATCATATCGGCTATCACAAATCGTTACGTAAAAAAAATCTACATATATTAGCATATAAAATTCTCAACAAGTGCAGTGCAAATATTTAACGGTATTTTAAATATAAAATAAAAAGTTTTTTTTAGTAGAAACACTACATTGATGTTGATATTCTAAAAATAGTCGAGTTTCCAAAATTTTATCATATCGATTTCCTCATATATGCACATAAAAATTTAATTATGCATATATAAGCACATAAAATCTACAATGGGTGCGGTGCAAACATTGAACGATGTTTTGCATATATAAAATAAAAATTTATTCAATAGAAACATTGTATTAATGTTTATATTTTGACAATATTAACGAGTTTCCACAATTTTATGATATCAACTTTCTCATATATTTACTTAAAAATAATAAGTTTCTCCAGATAAAATGCATAAAAGCTACAATGGGTGTGGTGCAAACACTGAACGGTGTTTTAAATATAAAATAAAAAGTTATTTAATAGAAACACTACATTGATGTTGATACTATGAAAATAGTCAAGTTTCCAAAATTTTATCATATATGTATATAAAAATTTATTTATGCATATATAAGCACATATTTTTTTGACAAGACATATATAAGAACGTAAAATCTGCAATGGGTGCGGTGCAAACATTGAACGATGTTCAGCATATATAAAATAAAAAGTTATTCAATAAAAACGTTGTATTAATGTTTATTTTTTGACAATATTAATGAGTTTCCACAATTTTATCATATCAAATTTCACATATATTTACATAAAAATATGTTTCTACAGATAAATTGTATAAAATCTACAACGGGTGCGGTGCAAACATTGAACGGTGTTTTGCATATAAAATAAAAATTTATTTAACAGAAACGCTACATTGATGTTGATATTTTGAAATTAGTCATGAGTTTCTAACATTTTATCATATATGTACATAAAAATTTATTTATGCATATATAAGCACATAAAATCTGCAACGGGTGGGGTGCAAATATTGAATGGTATTTTGCATATAAAATAAATATTTATTTAATAGAAACATTACATTAATTTTAATATTTTGAAAATAATCTTGAGTTTTAAAAAATTTATTTTATTAACTTTCTTATATATGTATATAATTTTTTTTCGCGTACATAAAAAAAATGCACAACATATCTGCTTCAAATATTTAACATATTTTTCTATATATAAAAAAAAAATTAATAGAAAAATTATATTAATGTTGATAATTTAATCTAATATCCTTAAATATTTGACAATATTAACAATATAATTATTTTTTATATGATTATTGCAATGTTATGCAACCTGGAAGCACGGGTCTATTAGTGGTGGTTATAAAATGTGGTATGTGCAATGACTACAATTTTGGCTACATCAGCCGTATTTACCAACAGAATAGATAAACGAAAATACTGTGAGGTTTTATTTGAAGAAATGTACTACTTCTTAAGTTTACCGACAAAGAAACTAGAAATTTCTACGAGACACAATACAAGCGGCATCTGCCAACAAAACATTTTAAATAAAAATTGAAGAAAATTAAAAATCTTGAGACTCGTATCCAAACTCGAGTCATATTTGACGACTCCATCTGCAAGCTGGTTAAGTAGACATGAGTTCTACAAATTAAGCCTGAATAATAATAATTCCATGGATATTGCTTATGAGTGTCCCTTGCTAGGACAATCATCGAGAAGATTAATTGCAAGGGAAGAATCGACAAACACCTTAGTAGCCTAAATCCTCTAGTCCAAGCAATTTTCAAACCATGAAAAATTCCCAAAAACTAAGATTCAAGCCTCGAGCAAGGACAAATCTTAGCTGTAAAAATACAAATAAATTTACTAGCATCATCTTGAAGAATTCCGCCAAAAGACGCTACATCACAAGTTCTTGTTGCATCACCATCAATATTTAAAGCAATATATCCAATTTTAGGCAGCTCCCAATGGATAGTGCATATGCATCATTGCATACCAGCTTTAGTTCTATTACCAATCAGAACCTAAGAAGTGCATAATTATGTTAATAAAATCATAATTCTTAGACAAAATCATTTCAATTATCCTTATTCAAACCTTCTAGATTCATTCATGGTCTAACAATAAAATCAAAATCAAAAGGGTTTTGATAACGAGTATCCTCGAATACTCTTTAAGCATTCTAAATTAAGCCATTAAAAATATCAAAGTTTTCAATTTTCAATGCACTTATTATATAAAATTTTATAAAAAAAATATATTATTTAAGGTTCTTAACTAGGTTCTTAACTAGTACCCAAAGCACTAATTAACATTTTCCTATAATAAAAAAATAGGCATGGTGACACATGTGTGACACTTATCTTATATGCAATGCACCTACACGTGCAATGCCATCAAACAAAATTTCATGCATAGGCTTAGTCTCGGAAGGAATCTAATCATTTTGGTGTATTATATGCAACCTTACATTATTTTTTACATTACATAATAAAATGTTTTCATGAATCACATTACAACAACTTTATCGTCGCGTCAAAGCTCCACTTAAACAATAAAAAATATAGAAACAATATTTTGTTAACATACATTTAAAAAAATCTTCAACTCTTGCTTTACTTAAAATACAATATAAAACTCTTAGTCAAAGTTGGCTTGCTTACATCAAACAGCCATAAATAGAATCACATAAGCATAAAACCACCAAACCAAATAACCTTGTAAAACTTTTCACCAATACTTCAATTCCAATTCCAATTCCATGGCCAAAACAATTCATATAGCAGCAATTTCAATCCCTGCATTTAGCCACCAAGCTTCCATCATAGAATTCTGCAAGAAACTCATTCATCATCATAATCACTTCCACATAACCATCATCTTCCCAACCATTGATGCACCTCTCCCAGCAACCCTCACATTACTCAAATCTCTCCCATCAACCATCAACTACACTTTCCTCCCTCCAATCAACAAAAAATCTCTCCCACAAAATCTCTCTCCAGCAGTCCAAATTCAACTAGCAGTCTCACAATCCATGCCATCTTTCCATACCACAATCTCTTCACTTTGTTCATCATCATCAACAACACCACTTGTTGCTTTAATCACTGATCCGTTCGCAAACGAATCACTCGAAGTAGCAAATGAATTCAACCTTTTATCTTACATATATTTCCCTCCTTCAGCAATGACACTCTCACTTTTCATCCATTTTCCAAAACTTCATGAAGAAATATCATGTGAATTTAGAGATCACAATGAAGCTATTCAAGTTCCAGGTTGTGTTCCTATTCATGGTATTGATTTACCTGAACATTTTCAAGATCGGTCTAGTCTTGCTTATGATTTAATTCTCCAACGTTGTAAAAGATTCAATCTTGCTGATGGGTTTTTGGTCAACAGTTTCTTGAAAATGGAGGAAAATACAATGAAAGCCTTAGAAGAAGAACATAATGATTCTGTTTTTCTTGTGGGACCCATTATTCAAAATGGGACAAATAATGAAACAAAAGTTTCAGATTCAGATTTAGAATGTTTGAATTGGTTGAAAAATCAAAGTACTAATTCTGTTTTGTTTGTTTCATTTGGAAGTGGTGGAACACTTTCTCAAGAACAAGTTAATGAGTTAGCTTTTGGGTTGGAATTAAGTGGTCAAAAGTTTTTATGGGTTTTAAGAGTACCTAGTGATTCATCAAATGAAGCTTATCTTGGTGCTAAAAATGATGATGACCCTTTAAATTTTTTACCAAAAGGGTTTTTAGAGAGAACTAAAGGACAAGGATTAGTTGTACCTAATTGGGCACCTCAAACACAAGTTTTGAGTCATGGTTCAATTGGTGGGTTTTTGACTCATTGTGGTTGGAATTCAGTGCTTGAGAGTGTTGTGTTGGGTGTGCCTATGATTGCTTGGCCTTTGTTTGCTGAGCAAAAAATGAATGCTGTTTTGTTATTTGATGGAGTTAAGGTTGCAATGAGGTTAAAGTTCAATGAGGATGGGTTAGTTGGCAGAGATGAAATTGCTAAGGTGGTTAAAGGGTTGATCTTGGATGATGAAGGAAATGTGATTAGGGAAAGGATTGAAGAGTTGAGAGATGCTGCTGTTGATGCATTGAAAGAAGATGGATCCTCCTCTATGGCAATTTGCCAATTTGGTAATAGATTGGAAAGTTATGGAACCACCATGTAGTTTTAATTTGATTTTGTAGTGATAATAATTGATTTTAAATAAATTAATTTTTATTTAAATTGAGTTGAATGTAAAATACCTATATTTAAATCCATTCATGTAAATTTTTCTTGAACAAAAATCGAGGTATAAAATAATTGTAAAGGCAAAATTTTCAAATTCTAATTTTAAGATAGAATGAAGTTTATAATTTTGAAGAGAATGATTTTTATAACTACTATATTTATGGTTAAAGTTCTAAAATAAAGGGAAAATCAGTTATACTCGAGAATTTTAAATATATTAAAATTTATTTTACATTTTTTATAATTAATTTTGCCCTATTGAAAAGTAAAACTAAACAAATATTCACCAAGGTGATTGATGCAAGTTTTAAAGAAATTGTATCAATGAATTAATAATGTGAAAATGGAAGAAGAATTTAAATGTAAATTATCATTAGGGTGTTTGCAATGCAGTTTAAAACAAGAATTTAAATGTAAATGATCGTTAAGGTGTGTGTAATGTTGTTTGAATTAGTTCTGACATAAAAAAATTATTGAATCTAAATTAAAAATCATTTGTAATTTGGTTAAATTTAAAAGACTCTTATGACAATAATCTGATCTGATCTAAAAGAAAAGAATTATCTGGAATTATCCGTTCATTCTTTTTGTCCTTGAAATTCTCTGTCGGTTTCTACTTGTGGTCAGAAGAAGACAAATTGTACAATCAGAGTCTTGATAGAGACATCTACAGAAGAGGACAAGTCTGATATGGCTTTTGGGTCCGTCAGGGTCTTCTGTTATTCAGAGTCTGGAGGTCTTCAACTTCTAAGTGACTTCTTTTCTTCTGATCCAAGGTGTTGACTTCTAGTTGATCTTTCTTCAGATCTTCTACAATAGCCTTTTAGCTTCTCTTTGTGCTTATGATCTTCTTGTATATTATTAAACCTTGTTAAATTTTAATACATGGTCATGCACACTAGAACATATATTAGTATATCCAATTGTTCTTCACTACTTTTTTATCATCAAAACTCTATAGGAATTGTGCAAACCAATTTTGTTCCAACAATCTTCTACTTTTTGATGATGACAAACAAATTTATTTGGAACAATTGTTGCTATTCTAATTAACATGTTGACTTCAGAGTTTGAGGTTTGCAAGCTCCCCCTGAGTCTGATAGTCCATAAGGTGAGGTTTGTAAGCTCTCCTAAGTCATATCCAGGTTAATTAGATTTATTTTTAATCAATTAAAAATGCATCAGATCATATCAAAGTTAAAGCACTAATTCAATGTGTTCTTTTCGTAAGACTATTCCCTTTCCGAAAAGGTAAATCAATAGTTATTCTGACGTTGGGTTCCAAATCTACACTATTTCAGTCGAACCTTTCTTACACACAACTTTGTCTTTAATTCGCGCAGTCAGCTCTCCTACATCACTAAGAGGGGAACAATATTACCCATCACATACCTTGAATCCCATGGGACCATGAAATCGGACTCTGTAGAAGAAGCGACCAACAAAAAACTTTTGCTTTTAAAGCACGAAGAAGTCCCCTCTTTGAAAGTTGGACCTGAAGACATATCATTTTATGTTATTTTTATTCATTTTAGTTATGATTTAACTAAAATTAGAGGAGTTCTAGAACAAAATTACTAATGGTTTAAGGACATTTTGTTATTTTTTTTATAGGGTCTTGCTAACAAGTGCCCTTAAGGCACTAGTTAAGGATTCTAAATTAGAAATAATTGGTAAGTTTTATGTAAAAAAAAGTTACTTTCTGAAGTTTTAATGTGTTGAATGCATCAATTACAATACAAAATTTCTTCTTTAAACTTCGTAACAAGTGCCTTAAGGGCACTTGTTATCATTTCCTTATATTAAGTCATGTAATTCTAGTTTCTCATGAGCAAGCGATTCTTATGTGTTTTTGATGCACTTCACTACAAAATCATGTAATTCTGCAAAACAAAACACCTCATAAGGAATTGAGAAGAAAATGAATGAAGAATTAAGAGGCCACAATGAATGAAGCAAAGAAAAATAGAGCAATTCTTATGTTGTAAATCTTGACATTTCTCTAAAATATAGATAAAATAACTTGATGAGATGATGCTATGCTTCCACTAGGGGTGTTTGCGGTGCGGTTTGATTCGGTTTTGAGGGTAAAATTTGTAGCGCCCTACTTATATTAAAGCGATAAAACACGCGAATAATACAAATATTCAAGAAATAGACGTCACGTCTTCAAAAGTTCTCAAAACATGCATACTAAAATTTCTCAAAACGTCGCAGCGAATAAATAGCATACATCTCCAAATAGCCATGTCATAAACATTATACATACATGATCAAATAAATCTCCAATCTCAACATATGAGTAAAATCTCAACAACATAGTCCACATCAAAATAAACATAACGACCGACATCCTAAATCAGAGCCCTATACTAAGACTCCAAAAACAAATAACGGAGGTAGCTCCCGCTATCCTCAAGCACTCACAAGCAAAGCAAGTAATCCTGCAAGCCGTCTACCCATTCATACAAATAGGTAGGCGGTCAACCACATACCACTGGGGGTTAGCTTCACATCAATCATAATCAAACATAAACAAGCATAAGCATTCAAGGATTCATGCATAACACATATACATACTCAACATTCCTAGAATACTATCATCACATATATAATATCTCAGTTCAACATTAATCATGTTATTAAACATCTATCATAGCATCGCAAGTATATTCAATCTCTATTTAAGTCATCGACATAAGCTCGCCATTTATCAACATCAATCAATGAAAGGTTTACTCACCTTATTCCTCATTTAGCATACTTAACTCAACAAGTACAATTCATCATTTCAAAGGTATAAGCTAAGCAATCATTATTATCAAAGGAATCACCAAATCATATATATAATTCTCAAGATAATTATCATCAAACAGATTCATCAAGTATATAAGTACAAACAAGTAAGACATACAATTAGAGCCTTGTTCATTCATTCACAACCATCAACAAAATCCACCAATGCACATACACACAAATTCAAATAATCACAACATACACCAAATTTCACCAATGCACATATACACCAATTCAAATAATTACAACATTCACCAAATTTCACCAATGCGCGAATTCCCTAAGTCACATATTCAATTATGACATGACTCACCAAATAATAAATATATGCAATGTTCTAGACACTTCTAGATGCATGTGGTACCATCACCAACAAGGTCGTCACCTTTGATGCAACAAAAACATCATAATCGTCGTCATTTCAGATATATAAAATCATCACCATTAGTCATGTATGCATGAACATATGACTCAACAACAATGCATATGTTCACACAAACAATTCAAAACATTGGATATAATATCCAATATCACCTTCATTTTGCATTCATGCATTCACCAACAATATCACCATCAAAATTAACATGTATGAATTCACTGCCAACAATCAACATTTAATATGTTCAACAAACAACATAACGTAAACATGTTTATCACCAATCATTCATCAAATGATCATCACAAAAAATAAACACCTTTCATATATGCAAGCACCACAACTATCATCATCAAATTGCATATAAGAATTCAACCGCATAATTCGATACATGCAATCACCACATCCAATTATCAACATTAAGCATGTATAAATTCACAATCAACAATCGACATTTAACATGTATCATTCACACCAACAACCAACAACATGATTATCATGTCACAACTCATCAACATAAACAAAAACATAAACACCGTCATTAAGTTCAACATCATTAACATGATTCATCAAAGTTAACATTTTCAAG
>Ga0315913_1004103_pt1 | contig 17607 bp, 12 predicted proteins | sample MpolsnodulesMG_FD_207736 | JGI IMG/M metagenome (GOLD analysis project Ga0315913, IMG submission 207736) | Medicago polymorpha root nodule microbial communities from Los Angeles, California, United States - small nodules | ecosystem: Host-associated > Plants > Roots > Nodule | place: USA... | reverse complement strand
CCTTAGCCCAAATATAATGCGATTACAATATTAAATACAATGTAAACAACTTAAAGGACTATCTCACCAATTTGAATAATGCAATCTCAAGTATATCTCTTTATTCTATGTATCTTACAACTTAAATATTAATATATATACAAATAATGAATCAATTATATTGTATTGTTATACATCAACGCAGTAGGATACATATGATTGAACGTTTAATGAATTTCTTTAAGATGTTAGTGCATATAGATTAATAGTCACTCATAATATATATTTCGAAAAGAGGTCCAACTCTGAGCCACTCGCTTTTGCCTAATATAGCAAGTTAATTTAATATCAAGACTTTTTTTTAAGAATAAAACCTCAAATATATTGGGAATAATTAGACATGATGTGATGGGCCAAGAAGCGTTGATAATTCCCTGTCGGAGAACTCATTCCTTGCCGCTATGCTAGGGTTTCCCTTGCTAGGGTTACCGGCGGCGGCGGATTGTGTCACTTTTATCTCATTATCGGTGCTTTGTTTTTCCTTTGCAGTGTTTTCTCTACCATTGTCTCTTGTTCATGCGATTCTACGTTGATTGGAGACCAGTGGCGGAGGACCGTATGGGCAAGGCCCACCCCCAAAAAAAGTTCAAACTTTTTTCTAGAGGGAAATTACGAAAATATCCTTAGCTTGATTTGTTTTTTTCCAGATTGGCCCACCCTACCCTTCACGTTTGGATGACTAAACTTCTCATTCTCTTCTCACTCTCTTATTCTCTTGTTTGCTGTTATTGTTTGTTGATTGTTGGTAATTGAATTTAAAACTGCAATCTTATTTATTGAATTGGCTTAATTGAATAGGATTATAGGATTGAAAGACTATATAAGATGGATATTTCAACTTATGCATATGTCATGCCACTTTGTTTGTGTTTATTGAATTGTTCTTATTTGCTACGAAGATTTTTTTTTTTTTACTGTAGTTCAGTTTATATTTAACTAAGAAGGTTTATTTTTTCAACTTATGCATATTGTACGTAGTTTATGTTTAACTACGAAGGCTTTTCTTTATACTTGTTAGTTTCTTTTTTTTTCTTCCTTTTATAAACTTTTAATAATGCTTAATTTCTTTAATTTAGATTGTTATTGACTTATGAAATTATTTGATTTTTTGAAGAATAGAAAAGTAAAGATGAAGAGTAGAAAGATTGATCATTTTTAAGAGGAAAGTTTGTGGGAGTTAAAGAGATGAACTAGGAATAGCTTATACATCTAAACATGTTAAAGTTCCAAGAATTGAAGAAGTGATAACTTCTACATGCCAAGGAACTAAGACCGTGTTTGGTTGTAACTAAGAGGAATAAAATTTACTTCTTGATTGAACAACATTATGCTTAGCGTTTTTTTGTGTGTGTACTGCTTAGCGTTTATTACAACATAAATTTTATGTTTATATATTTGAGTTAATTTTGCCGGCCCACCCCAAATATATTTTTTGGCTCCGCCACTGTTGGAGACTATATATTCAACGTCTTGTCTTCTCCGTCTACATGGTTGTGTCGTTTCTTTTGTCTGTTGCAATTTGCTTTCACTCCAAGGAAGGCTAAACGATCATATCTCGTCCACCTCTTCATTCCACGGCGCAACCACTTCACATCCCATTAACTTTAGTCCATCCCTATTGTCACAACATATAATTGTAGGTTGTGGCTTTTGTTGGAGCTCAGACACCCATGTCCTAGCATCATTCAGATCGAAACACGGCATCCAACATACATTTGTCTATCAAACTGATTCCACAAACTCTCTTATATTGTGATGTTAAGCGGCCTCCCCTTTCTTTTCGGTGGACTCCTTTCAATCTTTATCCCATGGTGACCTATATGAAATAGTTTATTAGCACAATATCTAATTCGTTGTCGGTTGTGCACCCACCACCTGAACCACCTGTGAGAGATAGATTCAACCTTAGAAATTTGTTAAAAGGTGCGGGTATTATAGTTTCACAACAACAAATCAAGGATGTTCCTCATCCACTGGACCTTAGTGTTTCTACAGCCTCCGCCAAAACTACCATATTTAGTCTTACAATGGGAAAACGACGGTCTCTAGCTATTCGTGAAAATTCCCATAATAACAATATGACAACTAACCATTCTGTGTGCAGAGAATCTTGTGGTCGAATCCTTTTTTTAGTTACTCTTCTAAAATTAATTGGGTTCAGCTCAATGGTTTAAGATGGACTTTTGCGAGATCGTTAAAGTTGAGTTGTGCCTGCAGGGAATGCAATTTGTTGTAACTAGATAAGTTTTAAGACAGTGGTGTCTCATCTCTTCTATGTCCAAGACCGAAGGAGGAAACAATTGGTTTTCTAGATGCAAAGATATAAAAATTGGCTCGATGTACCTAAGCTCTATACTCATCAACAGTTAATCTTGGCGCCATTAAGTCTTTTTGATGGAGGAAAAAAGAGTTCCAAGATAACGAACAGGGACTTGCCACATTGAACTTTGAGGATTCCAATATCAACCGATGAAAGGAGGAGGTGTCATACAAAGATCAACGGTAGTTGAAGCCTTTCTACCTTCTGCTCGGATTCTCCGTTGGCAGTTGTGGTGGAGGAACTGGAGTCCAAAATAGAACTTCTTGAATGGTGAATTTTGGGCAGATTATTCCTGTTGCGTTTGAGAATGAGGATAATGGTTTCCACATGAATCGTTTGAGAAAGAAGTATATTGTTTTACTTTGGTGTGACATTATAGACTTAATTCCACAACAATATATCGCTAGAGGGAGGAAGGTGAAGGTTTTTAAGACTATCCTCCTTGTCTAAACTAAGTCATGTAGGGTGGTTTATCTGATCTCTAGTCCCTAGCGTTGTGCTGACCAGAACCTTCCCGAGGTATTTTTATGGGGTTAGGGTCGTCTTTTGAGATGATGGGACTCCATTCCAAGGTAAAGCCTCAGTCCCACTATCCCTACATGGAAAGCCATCTGGGTGGCACTATTGACATCCTCTTATGGGACTCTCGTAGGGTTTGTGGGTTTGCTGGTAAGAGTCACGATCTTGGAATGGATGACTTCAATGAGAGGAAACGAGAATGAAGGAAAGGGTTCCGACCTTTGAGCTCTAATGGAGAATGGTCAACACTTAACTGGAATTGATCTTGTGAGAGGACATGTGGTTTTTCACTGTCTTTTTCTTTTAGGATGATTTAGAGATTAGATGGTGTGGTAGTTCCCTAGTCATTCGGAAAAGTGCCATGAAGATACCATATATGAGTTCATGAAGAAGGTGATTGAGCGACGAGAGACTTCCGTAGATAGATTTTGGATGATCAATGTCTATAATTTGAAATTTACTCATGTGAATTTATTTATTTACTCGGGTCGTAATGTAACTTAAAATGTACTCCTCTCAATGTATTTCTTTAATTAGGCCATGATGTGTGGGTGTAGCTCTCGTTTGTACTTGTTTTGACAATGTAAATATATTTTAGCTATTCTTGGATTATTGGTCAAGGCCTAGGAACGGTCCTTTATAACACTGTAAGACCCCCAACTTTTAATTATAAAATATAAAAGGTTAATTCTTCAAAATAGGTGCTACACATACTCGACTAATCATCTTTTATGCCAATATAATCATATATTAAAAACAGCGGAATATTTTATTAATTTTAAATAAAAATATTTAATGGTCATAACAAAATTATCGTTTTAAAAAGTTCCAAAACATTAATTACGACAAAACACCCCATCCTTAATGTTACAGAATCAGAGCAACTAATTGACTAAATAGTTCAGGAAGTAAATAATGACTTAAAAAGACTTCAAACGCCACCTTCCAACACCCAGCAGCTAAAGCTCCTCGACCTAAGTAGTACATACACCACAAACACACAGCACCAAAACAGGGGTGGGAAATACATTCAACAAATATTATTGGCATATATGGCAATAAGATTAGTAAAAAATCAAACATTAACAATTGCACATTCTCTCACAATTCTCACCAATCATTTATTTTTTGAGAGAAATTCTCACCAATCATAAATATAGTATATATGTAACACACACACGCTGTCTCCTCACCATAAATGCATGTCATACCAATCTACTCACCAATTTTTTATGTTAGTGAACCATACACTCACCAATCATCACCAATATTTCTAACCTCAATCTACATGATGCATGATGGCAACTCAAAAACACGACATATGCAGTAATCAATCACCAATGGTACATAGTTTGAACAAATGTTTATGTTGTAATTTTCCTTCATATTTGTGATGCTGGAAACTCATAATCGTGGCACAATTTTTGAGTGGCGCGTCATGATTTTCTAGGCAGAATGGATGGTTTCTGTTGGAGGAAAATCGTGGCATGATTTAGTACTGGCGTGACGCGATTTCTGGATAAGGCCGTTGTACCTTGTGTCGTACGCTTCTATCGTGACGCGATGTTCACTAGGGCGACGCGATTTCGTCTGTTACTGTGTACTATATAAGTGTTTCTTTGCAGATTTTGAAGGAGAGCTTGAAGTGAGAGAAACTTGGATTACAAAGGAGGTAACTTTAGGGTTGAGTGTCTTCGTAGAGAGGTTCTCTTGGGTTGGGAAACATTGTAAACACCTTGGGTAGTGAGATTTCACCATTGGAAGGATCAAAAGCTTCCTTTTGTGTTTTCTCTTAGGATTCATTGAGAGTGTGAGTGATATGAAAATGGGTAGAAATTAGGTCTTGTTCTTTTGTGAGCTTTTAAGCTAATCTCTTGTAACTCATTTGTAACATTTTCATCTTAGTAGATTGGAGGGCTGCTCTCTCCCCCAGAGCTGGTCATATTGGACCGAATTGAATTACCATCTTGGTGTGTTTGTTCCTTTCTTTTATTGCTTATCTTTATTGCTTTGATTATGCTTGTGGTGTTGCTCTACACTTACTTAGATTTAGGTTTGTTTTTGTTGTTGTTGCTCTGAGACACTTTACCTATTGATTACCACGTCCTTTGCTCCACTCATCTTTGTTATTCATTGGTGTGATTTTGTCCGAATACACAACAATTGGCGCCCACCATGGGGCAAAAGCGTTATTGGCATAGTTGGTATCATGGGTTCAAAGTGGGACATCAAGAAGTTCACCGGAAGTAATGATTTCGGGTTGTGGAAGGTTAAGATGCAAGCGGTTTTGACACAACAAAAGTGTGTAGAAGCATTGAAGGGTGAAGCGGCGATGCCGGTGAGTTTGACACAAGCGGAGAAGCGTGAGATGATAGACAAGGCCAAGAGTGCCATTGTTTTATGTCTCAGAGATAAGGTCTTAAGGGATGTCGCGGGGGAAGCTACCGCGGCGTCGATGTGGGCTATGTTGGAGTCATTGTACATGACGAAATCGTTGGCTCATAGGCAACTCTTGAAACATCAACTCTATTCATTCAAGATGGTGGAGTCTAAATCAATCTCGGAGCAATTGGCGGAATTTAACAAAATTCTTGATGATTTGGCTAACATTGAAGTTAACATGGAAGATGAGGATAAAACTTTGTTGTTACTTTGTTCATTACCAAAGTCTTTTGAGCATTTCAAGGATACCATCCTTTATGGTAAGGATACCACAACTTTGGAGGAGGTCCAATCGGCTTTGAGAACCAAGAAATTGACCAAGTTCAAGGACTTGAAGGTTGATGAAGGTGGTGAAGGCTTCAATGTTGCAAGGGGAAGGAGTGAGCATAGAGGAAAAGGCAAGGGGAAGTCGAGGTCCAAGTCTAGATCCATGGGCTTTGACAAATCAAAGTATAAATGCTTTCTTGTCATAAGCAAGGTCACTTCAAGAAGGATTGTCCGGATAAAGGGGGCAATGGTAGTCCTTCCGTTCAAGTTGTGGTGGCGTCCGATGAAGATGGTTATGAGAGTACGGGTGCACTAGTGGTCACAAGTTGGGAATTGCTGAAGAGTTGGGTTTTGGACTCGAGATGCTCATCACATGTGTCCTAGGAAGGAATATTTTGAGACTTCGGCTCTAAAAGAATGAGGAGTTGTTCGACTCAGAAATAACAAAGCGTGCAAAGTCCAAGGCATGGGCACCGTTTGTCTAAAGATGTTTGATGGTCGTGAATTCCTTTTAAAGGATGTGAGGTTTGTTCCCGAATTTAAGCAAAATTTAATTTCCCTAAGCATGTTTGATAGTCTAGGTTATTGCACTAGAATTGACTATGAGGTTTGTAAAATTTCGCATGGTGCATTGATTACGGTTAAAGGGTCTAAAATGAATGGTTTATACATTTTAGATGGCTCCATAGTAATTGGTAATGCATCGGTAGCCAGTGTTGTACCTCATAATAGTTCCGAATTGTGGCATTTGAGATTAGGGCATATTAGTGAAAGAGGTTTAGTTGAACTAGCTAAACAAGGTTTGCTAGGAAAAGATAAATTGGACAAGCTAGAATTTTGTGAGCATTGCATACTAGGCAAGCCACATAGAGTAAAGTTTAGTAGTGGTATGCATCATTCTAGTAGGCCTTTTTGAGTATGTGCATTCGGACCTTTGGGGTCCTTCCAAGACTCTTACTCATGGGGGAGGTTCCTATTTTCTTTCCATCATTGATGATTATTCTAGGAGAGTGTGGGTCTTTGTTTTGAAAAACAAAAGTGACACCTTTGGGAAGTTTAAGGAATGTCACACTCTCATAGAAAATCAAATGGGAACTAAACTAAAAGTGTTAAGAACTGACAATGGCCTGGAGTTTGTTTCAGAGCAATTTAATGAGTTTTGCAGGTTGAAAGGAATCAAGTGGCATAGAACCGTACCAAGAACACCGCAACAAAATGGTCTTGTTGAACGCATGAATAGGACCCTTTTGGAGCGTGTGAGGTGTATGCTTCTAGGAGCTGGGTTACCTAAGAGTTTCTGGGGTGAAGCACTGACAATTACTGCTTATTTGATCAATAGATGTCCATCAACGGGAATAGACTTCAAGACACCTATGGAAGTATGGAGTGGGAAACCGGCAGATTACTCATCTTTGAAGGTTTTTGGAGCTTTGGCATATGCGCATATCAAACAAGACAAGCTTGAGCCTAGAGCTCTGAAATGTGTCTTCATTGGTTATCCAGAAGGTGTGAAGGGTTACAAGTTGTGGAAATTGGAATCTACTGGAGGATCAAAAGTCTTGATTAGTAGGGATGTTACCTTTGATGAGACTCGTATGGGGATGAAGTGTAAAGACCTAGAGACTTTAGTACCAAAAACAATGGTGGAGGAAACTCAGTTTGAGGTGGAGCTTCCAAATGAAGAGAAAGATGATGTAGAAGATGGCGCTTCGACATCAGATACAAGTGGAACTCAACCGGTAGTGGATTCTGATTATCTTCTTGCTAGAGATAGAGAAAGGAGGACCATTACGGCGCCTAGAAGATATGATTATGCGGACTTGGTGTGTTTTGCTCTAAATGCGGCTGAAGATGTGCAAGAATAGGAGCCTTGAAACTTCAAGGAGGCATTTGAGAGCAAAGAAAGCGAGTATTGGTTGAAGGCGGTGAATGAAGAGATGGATTCATTGGAAAAGAACCAAACTTGGACACTTGTGAAGCTACCTAAACACCAAATGGTAGTTGGATGCAAGTGGATCTTCAAGAAAAAGGAAGGTATTCCGGGAGTTGAGGGTCCTAGGTATAAAGCAAGATTTGTGGCCAAGGGTTTCACTCAAGTGGAGGGGATTGACTACAATGAGATCTTCTCACCGGTGGTGAAACATTGTTCCATAAGGATACTTATGGCTATTGTGAATCAATTCAATCTTGAATTGGAACAAATGGATGTAAAGACCGCTTTCTTACACGGTGACCTTGAAGAGACAATCTACATGGTGCAACTGGAAGGTTTTGTGGAGGACAAGTCTAAGGTATGTCTTTTGAAGAAATCTTTGTATGGGTTGAAGCAAATCCCTAGGCAATGGTATCGTCGGTTTGATGAATTTCTTTTTATGACCGGTTTTGTGAGAAGCGGGTATGATTCTTGTGTGTACATGTTGAAGAGGGGTGAGAAAGTCATTATCTACCTTCTTTTATATGTGGATGATATCTTGATGGCAAGCTCTAGCAAGGATGAGATTGTGAAGCTCAAAGAAAAGTTAAATGGTGAATTTGAGATGAAAGATCTTGGTCCGGCAAAAAGAGTCCTTGATATTGATATCCTGAGGAATCGTGACAAAGGTGAACTTTTCTTATCTCAACTTAGTTATTTGAAGAAGGTGGTGGAGCTTTTAGAATGTCAAACTCTAAAACCATGAGCACCCCCTTGGGTCACCACACAAAGTTGTCCATAAAACAATGTTCTCAATCCGAGGATGAGAAGCAAGAGATGGAAAGTACTCCCTATGTAAGTAGGGATGGAAGCAACATGTATGGGATGGTTTGTAGTAGGCCAGACTTAGCCTATGCGGTTAGCATTGTGAGTCGGTTTATGGCAAATCTAGGTATTGTGCATTGGCAAGCTTTGAAGTGGGTGTTGAGGTATTTGAATGGGTCTTTGAAGGGCGGTTTGAAGTACACAAGAGCAGCTCAAGAGGAAGACGCTTTGGTAGGGTATGTAGATGCGGACTATGCGGGCAATGTGGACACAAGAAAATCCTTATCGGGTTTTGTGTTTACTCTTTATGGCACGACTATTAGTTGGAAGGCAAATCAACAATCCGTGGTGGCATTATCTACAACATAAGCGGAGTACATTGCCGTTGTTGAAGGAGTGAAAGAGGCCATATGGTTAAAAGGTATGATTGGCGAGTTAAGAATTACTCAAGAATGTGTGAAGATACATTGTGATAGCCAAAGTAACATTCACTTAGCAAATCATCAAGTGTATCATGCGAGGACAAAGCACATTGACATTCGTTTTCACTTTGTTAGAGACATGATTGAATCAAAAGAGATTGTAGTGGAAAAAGTGGCATCGGAAGAGAATCCTGCGGATGTGTTTACCAAGTCATTACCGAGATCAAGGTTCAAGCATTGCTTAGACTTGATCAAGTTTGTTGAAGAGTAATTCCCTTTTGGAGAGAGTAGCATGGTGGTTGATGGTTAAATTGACATCATCACCAATAAGAAGTCAAGGTGGAGATTTGTTGTAATTTTCCTTCATATTTGTGATGCTGGAAACTCATAATCGTGGCACGATTTTTGAGTGGCGCGTCACGATTTTCTTGGCAGAATGGATGGTTTCTGCTGGAGGAAAATCGTGGCACGATTTAGTACTGGCGTGACGCGATTTATGGATTAGGCTGTTGTATCTTATGTCGTACGCTTCTATCGTGACACGATGTTCACTAGGGCGACGCGATTTTGTCTGTTACTGTGTACTATATAAGTGTTTCTTTGCAGATTTTGAAGGAGAGCTTGAAGTGAGAGAAACTTAGATTACAAAGGAGGTAACTTTAGGGTTGAGTGTCTTTGTAGCGAGGTTCTCTTGGGTTGGGAAACATTGTAAACACCTTGGGTAGTGAGATTTCACCATTGGAAGGATCAAAAGCTTCCTTTTGTGTTTTCTCTTAGGATTCATTGAGAGTGTGGGTGATATGAAAATGGGTAGAAATTAGGTCTTGTTCTTTTGTGAGCTTTTAAGCTAATCTCTTGTAACTCATTTGTAACACTTTCATCTTAGTAGATTGGAGGGCTGCTCTCTCCCCCAGAGTAGGTCATATTGAACCAAACTAGGTTACCATCTTGGTGTGTTTGTTCCTTTCTTTCATTGCTTATCTTTATTGCTTTGATTATGCTTGTGGTGTTGCTCTACACTTAGATTTAGTTCTATTTTTGTTGTGTTGTTTGGAGACATTTTATCCATTGATTACCACTTCCTTTGCTCCACACATCTTTGTTATACATTGGTGTGATTTTGTCCGAATACACAACAGTTTATCTCACCAACAACAACACCATAATATAATATTTTATGTCACCAACTACAACACCAGAAAACAATGTTTTATCTCACGAATAACGACACCACAACACAACATTTTATTTCATCAATAAGCCATAACACCATAATTATCTCATCAATGGCATCACCATAACACTAATATAATATACTAATACTCTTCTATAATATACTCATAATTTTTTTTGAAGAAGTTAAACTAGCCCACCGAGAGTGGCTTGTCATTATGGACGGTTATCAAATGAGCCACGAAGTATTGTTAGAGTTTCTTGATGTCACTATCAAAACTAAGGCTGACTTTTCGATCTGCTGATAACCTAAGTCTGACCCCTTGCAAAATCTTACTGATGTATACCAACCTTTACCCGTCCTCCATTTCTCTTGCATGGACTTCACCAACCGTTTCTGTCGATACCAAATGATAGAGGAGCATAATCTTGTCTTAGATGGGTCATGTCACTATCGAGGGTGGAGACAATACTTGCTTCAATTTGGTGAGCGCTTCTTTCCATTGTTCATACCACTGAAACTTGGCCTCTTTCCCCCCAACAACTTGTAAAAGTGGATAGTGTTGCGTTGACTGATAGATTAATCTTGAAAGGGCCCTAATCATCCTGTTGAGGTGTTGTACCAATACTAAGTTGAAACCCAATACTATTTGGATTTGGACCCGAACATTCATTTTTCCGGGTTTAGGCGCATCTCATGCCTTCAGACCTCTTTGAACACCTCCTAGAGATGGGTCACATGGTTTGAATTTTCAATCGATTTTATAATTATGTATTCCATGTAAACATTTGTCATCTTTCCAATTTGATCTTTGAACACTTTGTTCATCATTCTTTGGTATGTTTCACCCATGTTTTTCAGGCCGAAGGGCATCACTTTGTAGGTCATGAAAGTTGTCTTGTCTTATTCAAGGGGATCCATGAGTATATGATTATACGCGAAATACGCATCCGTAAAGGAGAGTTGCTTAAACCTATAGGAGGTGTCTACCAACTTAAATATGTTGGGAAGAAGATAGACATCCTTAGGGCATGCCTTGTTGAGATCTGAATAGTCGATGCACATTCACAAATTGTTGTCAAATTTTTTCACAACCACAATGTTTGATAACCAAGTTATGTACTTGGCTTTGGTTACAAATTCGACCTTGAAGAGATTTGTAAATGCTTTCCTGGTTACATATACCTTCTCTAGAGACTTCATCCTTCTTTTTTTTGTGCCACTTAGGGGGTTTGCTTGTTTATCGTCAGCTTATGGAATACTGTTAAAGGGTCTATCCCCGGTATCTTATCGGTGGTCCACCCGTACAAGTTTACGCTTTCCTCAAGGCATTTTTTCAATTGCTGCTTCACATCAACTTATAGGTCGCCCCCAATTTTGATAACTTTCGCTATGTCGTCTCGCATCTGTACCTCAGTGAATTCCACATCGGGAATAACCTTTCTATCTTGTTTATGGCTTCCAAAGGTAAGGGTTCATTCTTATGGTCTTAGTTGTCGAATAACATTGCCTCTAAACGGACGTCCAAATCCGTCAAGTTTACTTAACCGACATTAGAATGTTTCCTCCTTTCCCTTATCTTCTTGCATCCTTCGGGGAGGTCTTATATTAATGTTAGGAGACAAGAACGACCTTCTTCCACGTCGGCAGCTGACACAGTTCCTACTTCCCCTTGAACGCTATGGTACCACATTTTGAGGTGAACTGTATATGAGTCCTTTCTTAAAGGCGCCAAATTGGGCCTTCCAATAATACCCATTGTATAATGAGGGGCCATTGATGACTAAAACTGACTATATACCATCTTACATAACTATCATGTCTCGAAAGTTATGAGAAACTTTATCTAACCAATAGGGCGTGAACGTAACCCATTTAAGCCTTTGGGGTCTCAACCCTTGTAGGGTGTCAATATAGATGTAACCTAAGCAATAATACGAATAAGATTTTATTATAAAAAAAAATGAAATAGATTTTGTTTAATAAAAATGTATTTTTAAAGGAGGAAAAGAATTAATTGTTGAAATATAAAAGTGGCCCAACTTTTATTAAATAAAAAGAGAAAGAAAGAAAAAAGTGACCAAACTGCCGGAAAGCCACGATGGACACACGTGCCCCTCTTAATACTCTATTTCCCTTTCCGGTCCCCACAAAAACCCATCAATCCCATCATTTTCCCACTGATTCTTCTTTATTTTTTTTGTTGGAATAACGTTTATATGCTGACAAGAAAAGAAAATTTTGAAGAACTCTCAAGGGAACAAGTGGGAAATTTACACATAAGAACCCAGTCACATACTAGGAAAAAAAGTAAACTAGTTGATAAAAGAAAATTCCTTTGTCATTCTCACAGCTCTTATTACAATTATTAATTTCTTTTTTGGTAGAATCAGAGAAAACTATAGCTTAGTCTAGTCAGATTTTTGGACTTTTTTGATTCGTTCATAAAACGGACAAATATTTGATTCCAAAAACGACCTTAAAAGTCCACCGTCTCACTCTCACCAATATCCTAAGTAGTTAAGGTAGTTTGGTTCACCTAAATTTATGATCCTGTTCATATTATCTATGTTAACATGTTATGTTATACTATTTTCCTAAGAGTATCTCTAGTACTAGGGTTTTAATAAATGTACTTGAAGTGTTTAAATAAATGGATTCATGTTGTTGGTGGATTCAGAAATTTACAAAATTAATAATAGTTTAAAGTATTGTACCAAAAAAAATAAAAATAATAGTTTAAAGTATTTTTTTACCAACAGTCTTTTGGGGAGTGAAATATATTTTTACAAAATTAATTTTATTGATATTTTAAAAAACTGAATGAATACCATGATACATGATCATATAACAATTCAATCACATTTCATTCATCTTTCAAAATGTTTTATAGTTTCTTTAATTTTCAAGGGAAAAAAAAAACAGGCCATTCCCCATATCACAAACAGACCATAAGAAAAAACATATTCCACACTTCCATAGTCTTTGATGAAGAAGCAAATAATAACTAGATGATTCAATGCACCAAACTTTTTTTTTTTGAGAGATCAATGCACCAAACATTGTTGATGAACATCTCTTATAATGTCCCTCCACCATAATTTTACTCTAGTTTGGAGCCTATCTTGCAATAAATAATTGTTGTTTTCAATTGTTCTTTTTTGGACAAAAGCAAAATGATATTCATTCTTTCAAATTGAGATTACATCATTCAACATCGCTAAAAATGTAAAGGATGAATCTGCGAACAAACTCACAACATCCAAATTAATAGCATATAACGACATAATGCCTACAAAAATATATGATAAAATTAAAGTGACTGGAATATTCATGGCCTCCGGATCTGCAACGTTGACGCCCAAATCTTTGATTGAATAATCGATCTTTCAATATGAATCAAATGAACACCGCAAGAAGACGGGAAATCAAACAATGCCGCACAAGACGGCGAACAACAAACCACCACAATTAGATGATGAAATCACAAAGAAAAAATCTAGATCTACGTAAAAATCACTTATTTATATTGAAATAAAGAGAAAAAGATGAAGAGGGGTGATTTCAGGTCAAGAATTGACCCAAAATTAGAGAGAAAACCTAGAGAGAAAACTAGGGTTGACTTGTTGGAGAAGGAGAGGAAGTAAGATGTTCTCAATTGTTCTTAAATTACGATTTTTACTAATATTTACGTCATTGCAGTTTTTATAAATATCATGTCTCTTCAATATTTCATATTCTATCTTATTTTTGCATGTTTTTTAGATACATAAAATTAATATTTTGATATTATGAAATTCTCTTTTAAGATTCCTTAGATATACAAATCTAACCAAGTTTGTGAAATTTAAAATCACATTCGGCAGAATAAATTAGATATTTTACTTTTAAGAGTATTCCTATTTGGGTGTATAAAATTTAAATTAGTCTTTTGTCAAAAAAATTTTTTTAAATTAGTCTCATATATTACTCCTCCCTCAAAAAATAAAATAAATTGTACAGTAGTCATTTTATAAAGTTTTTAGTATTATTGTCTAACAAACACCCACTTTTTAAAATCCAATATCTAAAAAAATTAATAAATAAATATAATCGAAAAATGTATATTACTATATTGCAACAATGCTAGTTTATAATTTATTAAGTGAAGTCCCAAAAATGTGAAGAGATGGAGAATCATTCCATAGACCTTTTCTCTAATCCAAATTTTTCACTCTATAAGTGAAAGTGTTTATTTAGCTTTCTAATAAATATGTGAAGGGAAATGAAAAAAATATTCTTGGAACCTTGTATAGTCAAACTATAAGTGTTAAGAACACCTCAACCGATGCCTGACATCCGAGACACTAGTTAGTATGATCCATTTGTTTTTTTTTTCTTTGAGGAAGCATGATCCATATGTGAAATACCCACGATTAAAGAGGCTATTAAAAAATCTTTATACAACTCCTATTGAATATGTTGGGAAGCTCTAGTAGCGGCATTGGAAGTGTTAAGAACACCTCTTTTGTTTTTTAACCGATGTCTGACCTCCGAGGCACTAGTTAGCATGATCCATTTGTTTTTTTTTTCTTCGAGGAAGCATGATCCATATGTGAAATACCCACGATTAAAGAGGCTATTAAAAAACCTTTAAACAACTCCTATTGAATATGTTGGGAAGCTAAACATCCAGGACTAAGAGGTTTAGACACCACATCTCCATCCAAAACCTTAAGATATTAGGACACGTGTCGCCTCTCTTATATATATATCGTTGGGAAGCTCTAGTAGAGGCAATGAGCTAAACATCCAAGACTACCAAGAGGTTTAGATACCACATCTACATCCAAAACCTTAAGATATTAGGTACACGTGTCGCCTCTCTTATATATCTAACGTTTCCTTTATTTTTAGTCGATGTGGGACATAAATCACTTGCGGTTGATTTCCAAGAGAATATGCCCTCCATGAGCTTGCATAATTGGAAACCATACAATACCGGTTCTTAAATGCATCAAGAATCAAGATTCTGGAATGAGAATAATGCTTCAATATTGAACCAGGTTCAGTGTCCCTAAATTTTTTATATAAAGCAATATCTTAATTACCAAAGGCTACTTCCATGACAAATGATTATCTTTTACTTGGGATCTGCAGTGCTTTTTTAACCTGCCTAACTTCTTTTGACTATACCTTTTGTAGTTCTTATAAAAATAAAAATAAAGTTATAGTCACCCTTAAAACAAAAATTCAAGAACAACACCAATGTTTCAAATTAATTTTGCTTCTGTTCACGTGGATGCATTACTTCGGTGGAACCATCCTCATGGCCATCAGTTTTGACTCAAAATGAGTACTACATGAATTATTAGACTTTAATCACCATATTAAACACGTTAAACTATGAATTAAAATTTTTATAGGAAAAATGAGATTGACTAAGTAACACTTGAGTTTAAAACAATGAACATTCTATGTTAATTTTCTTTATATATACATATATGTCCAATTATATGTCGACATACATATGACATATTGACATTGAGGTTTGAATGAATCTATATTTAATTTTTATTTTTTTAGCATTTATTGCATAATCGTTAAATTCAATTTATATGGGAAGTCGTTCAACATGCATGTATGATAAAATTAATTAAGAGGGTAGAACGAATTTTTGTCTTTTTTTAAGCTAGAACCTGATTAAGCAACAGAGACATGAATGGTTTAATTTATTTTTTTTGTTGACAAACAGAAACATGAATAGTTGAATATCCATGTTTAAGTCCACAAATAAATATTCTGTCAAAGAAAAGTTCCAAAAATAAATATAGCTAATGCTAAAACAACTTTCGGTCGGTTGGCTTATTCTATATACATATTATTTACGAAATACTATGCTTTTCACTAACATAATTGTAGTTAGGAAGGTTAGGTCCTGATTAATGCTGATACCATTATATGAAATGTGCAAACTAATTTAATCCACTATTCACAGAGGTGTTCGCAGTGCGGTTTAGTTTGGTTTTGAGGTTAAAAGTCATCCGAACCGCAAGATAAATAAGTATGTGGTTTGGTTTGGTTCGATTGACTTTAAAAATAAAATTCGAACGAAACCAAATCAAACCAATTCGGTTTGAATTGGATCGGTTGGTGCGGTTTTTTTAGAAAATAATTTTTTTTTTCAACATTAAAATCAAATTAAAAAGTTAAAATACAACATATTTTCAACAATGTTTTAAATTTCATCCAACATTACAATTTTCTTTTCATCCAACAATGTTCCCAACTACGTAGACCAAATTTAAATGCGAACAAAAGACAATCTTATTTTGTAAGAAATACAAAATACTAATTTTTTTTATCATTCTCTAAGAGTTCAAGTAGTACATAAATACATTTTTGAAAGAAGAAACTGAACAAGAGAAAAAATATGTCATTTTATTAAAATTTTCATTGAGTTTCTATGAGTATTGGTCCAAGTGATATATATTTAATTAGTTACTCAGATAATTTAGGAAAGGAAATCTAACATGACCTTCTCTCTCTCCCTCCCTCCCTCTCCCCACATTCATTTCCCGAGTTGAAACTAGAGGATCTATGTGAAAATGAACTCTTTTATAAATACTATTAATTATCAACACACTACTACCCTTACTAGTAATTTGTCATCATGTTTTTGACACCGTTGTCAAAAATTATTGATTGTTACACCAAGAAACTGTGACGTTGTTTTGTTAATTAGTTTTAATTTTTAATTTTTAATTTTTGTTTTTGTATATATATTTTGATTTTATTTTTTCATTTTTAGTACCTCTATTCTAATTGATTGATTGTATGCGGTGTTATAAAAATATAAATTTTTATTTATGCGCAACAAGAAAAGTGTTGAACAGTTCTTCACGATCTTAAAATCGAGAGGACTGCACGTGCAAGTCGAAAAACTATGAGGCAACTCAAATTCTTGAAAGAAGAATAGATGATAAAAAATAAGTCATGGATTTCAACCATCCCATCCATTGTTCTTTAACATCAAGAATTTTGTGCTTACCAGCTTGAAGGACAACGTGAGCGATGGAGGAGCTTTCTAGTATTACTGTCAAGCTTCAAAGTTTTATTCTTTATGTGGAAAGTTATTACATTTCTATTTTGAGTTAAATAGTTTATCAGCCTTATAATTTAACCCAGTGGTTGCGTAAGTTTTCAAAGGCTTGAACATGCTAATTTATTTTGAGAATACTAAAGTATAATGAGTTTGACTATATTATACGTTTGTGTGTAATTAGTTATTAAAATAGAAACCTTTCAGTGGTGAAGGGACTAGAGGTAGCTTCTAGTTAGCAGTGAACTAGTATAAATATAACATGGTAATTATATCTTTCTCAATATCTCTATATTACTTTACAAAAAATTGTCTTCTGGTTTTTTCAAAATGTTTTCAAGACTTATCTTTGTTTTTTACAAAAGTTTTTTAATACTTAATTGTGTGAAAATATTTTATGAAACGCAATTAAACTACAATCTTTATTATGTTATTCAGTATGATTAGAAATAAAACCTCCAAGCTCCAGCATCAAAACCATAATTAACCCGCGCAAAAATGTGGGCGACACAACAATTAGGTGATATATATGTGATGTTGGTTTCCCTCAAAAAAAAAAAAAAATGTGATGTTGGATGTATATATTAATGTTAGAATGAGTTGTGA
>Ga0315913_1004099_pt1 | contig 17612 bp, 16 predicted proteins | sample MpolsnodulesMG_FD_207736 | JGI IMG/M metagenome (GOLD analysis project Ga0315913, IMG submission 207736) | Medicago polymorpha root nodule microbial communities from Los Angeles, California, United States - small nodules | ecosystem: Host-associated > Plants > Roots > Nodule | place: USA... | reverse complement strand
GATTTTTCAATCTACAGGCAAAGTCATATGTCTTGTTTATTCAAAATCGTGGCTGATTTATATATTTTAAGCGACGGTTAAAACACATTGCTTCTAAATATCCGTGGCCTTTTCATGTACCCGCCACGCTTTTCATTCATTGCTAAACTGAAACCGTGACTTAAAAGCAGCCAGAAAACCGTGGATTTTAATTAATGATGCGACGGATTGTACGTTCCGTGGCTTAAAGCACGAAAACCGTGGCATAAATGAATAGGCAACAGCCGTATATACCACGCCTGCAAATCGTGGCATAAACGTTTAGGCAACGGTTATTTGGTTTCCAGCCACGATTTTCGGTGGTTGCCTAAAGCGAAAAATGTTGTAGTGAGCCATGATATCTTCATGTAGTATTTGCTTGCAAGTTCATTGAAAGTAAGCTAAAAGAGGATAAAATTAACTACTAGCTCATGCTAATTGAATGTTTTATTCAATGATGGGTAGATTTCCTCCACATCGAAAATTATTTCTCAATATACCATATTTGTATGTATCAAATGTCTTAGTTCTCCATATTATAATGGAATGCTGGAAATGAAAGCCAATAATATAATGAGAATTGTGCGATAGAACAGTTATGTATCATGTGTTTATACTGTTCTATTCGAAAAATTATTTAGTTATGAATGCATAAGGAAATTTTTAATATACATCAAATTTAGGTCACTCTCTCGTGACTGGAACCCTAATATCCTTGCGTCGTCGCTGCTGCCTGAGAATAAAGGTTCACTGTCAAAGGAGGATGTATAGTGTCCTGTAAGATTTTATTGCCTCTATGTTTTCCTAGTTTCCATCTAACATGTTTTCTGCTTTCAGTCACTATCATTGTGTTTCTCTATTGTCACCACTACATGTGTTTCAGTCTCTGTTCCCTGTGTTTAGTTTCTATGTTGAATCAGCTAAGGTGTCATGTGTTTCTCATGGCCACTTTGTCACTCTCTCCATTACAAGCATTTTAAATTACAGTCGTGGCTGCGGTCGCGTTAAGTTTTTTGCGATTTCAGTTGTAACGGATGTTGCAATACAAATAACGGTCTTTGCGGTGTGAAATAATCATGATGTTGTACAAAATCTTTTTAAAATATTTATACTGGCTGAATGACGGGCATTACCACGAGCGTCTGTCCGCTCTTTTTTCTACCCAAATGTGCGTGTATTTTATTATGTTTGTTTGTATAATTTTGATTAATTTTTTTAAATATTTAAATATTTTTGTGAACAAGTAAAAATGGAATATAATAACACCAAAGGAGAGCCCTTATTAGCACAAGGTGTGCCAAAAAAGACATCAATAATTTACATCATAACGTGACACAACAAAGCACACAAAAACAAACCAACTGATGCCCAAACAAACAAAGGGGATCGACCACCAAATATGAAAAGTTCAACTAATGTAATATGAGTTGCATTCATCCACCAAACGGAACATAACTTGACTTTATCTAATAAATGGTGAACATAACTTTCCTTATTATTAAATAATCTATTATTTTTCTCAGTCCAAAAACCCAAACGCATGAAAGCTAAATAAGCTTCATAAAAGAGCGTCGAGCTCGCAAGCTGCCCGAAGAATGAATAATTTGAACAAAATGAACCTGTATATAAATCGGATCAGCTATAGAGACGCCAATCCACAACGGAACTAGATTCCAAAGGGAGGCGAAAGTAGTACATGATAGGAACCAATGTTGTGTCATATCTAGACTTCTACAACCAGAGACACAAACCTAAGCTTCGGGAGGGATGATACCACACGCCACCAAGTTATCCTTAGTCGGCAACCTATTTCGAAGAAGTCTCTAAGCCAAAATAGACTCCTTCAAAGGAACCTGTTTGTGCCAAATTAAATCGGAAATTGCCTCGGGACTATGGAACTCCTGAAAAGTGAGCTCCTCCTCCCACACCTACAACCGACAACATCACCGCCACGCCGCCCACCTTCCTCCCACCCTAAAGCACACATAGATGCCAGTGTACTCGATTTATTTTTGGCCAAATCGAATAGGCGCCTAAACCGCACACGCAGAGGGGACCCTCCTAACCACAAATTTGTCCAGAACAAAGTATTTTATTCTTGGTATTAACAATATGGTAGAGCCTTGTGTGGTGGGTGATGGGTGGGATGAGTGGGTTTGGTTATCGGACAATGGTGGTCTTTTTATTGTTAAATCTTGTTATCGAATTCTAGAGAATTTGGATCCTTTGGGTATCTTTGGAAGAGTAGAGCTCCATCTAAGGTACTCACTTTTTCTTAGACCTTACTTACCCGGATCCCGACAAAGTCAAATCTTGCCAAGAGAGGAGTTTTGGATGCGCATAGTTCAAAATATTATGTATTATGTGGTAGGATGGAAGAAACAGCCATTCATTTGTTTTTACATTGTGAGGTGGTTTCCATAGTATGGCGGAAGGTTTTGAGATGGCTGGATATTAACTTTATCACTCCACCAAATCTCTATGTGCATCTTAACTGTTGGTCAAATGAGGTGCGGTCGAAAAAACTAAGACACGGGTTTTGGTTAATTTGGCATGCCGCGATTTGGGTGATATGGAGGTGAGGAATGACAAGCTGTTTAACAATGGTACGGTGGAGGTGGATGAAATTGTAGACAAAATTAAGGTTCAATCTTGGTTGTTTGTTTTAGTTCGATTGAAGATTGACTCGTGTTTGTTTAATGAGTAGAGTTGGAACCGGCACGAATGTTTACTTAGATAGAATTTGTGTTTGGTGTTTTAGGGGATCTGGGTGGGAAGGCTCGGGTGCCTCTGCGGTGCTGTGTGGGTTTTCTGTTTTACTGTTCTGTTTTTCCTGTGTGGCGTTTTTCAAGCAAGCGTCTCCCTGAGATTGTTTTTTGCTGTTGTGTGGGTGGTGTGGCTTCGGCCTTGTATTGTCGATGTTCCTCTCTACTCACCATGAGTGGATTGGTTTTTATTAATATATTAGCTGTTAAAAACAAAAAAAAAACATACACACTAATCCATTCAAATAATTGGTTTAATATCAGTGCCAAATAGAAAATATAGAACATATAATAGCTGGATCTGGATCCTCGGCAGCAAGTGTCTCTACAGCTGCCTCTGCTGCATTTTCTCGGCCCTTTGATTGATAGTGCGGCTTCAAATATAAGTGAGAAAGTTATAGAAAAAGTAGATAAACAAATCTAACTGTCATCATCTTTCAGACTTTTGTATTTCACATAGGTTCGATTACCACCGCCATCACACAGTTCGTTTATCATTTTTTCCTTTTGATCAACCACTATTTATTTATGATATTTATCTTTTTTTTTTATTTTAATTTTGTTCAACACTCACAATGAATTTTCAGCATATACGATTTGTTTACAAATCCTGTTTTTATCCTCTCCTCATTCTACGGAGTAAAATAAATAGGAGCAATAGATCAAAACATAATTGACAACTTATGGAATTTTTTTAAGCATAATTAACAAAGATATTAAACCAAGGATGTCCATTATTATGTTTAAAAACAATATGAAACATGAAATTTTGAGGTTGATAGTCTATTTTTAAGTGTTGATAGTCTATTTTTAAGTGTTTTAATTATATTAATATTTTCCACCAGCTGTGGCATGTCCCTGTTGGTCTCTTCCTTCTTTGGTTTGTCAGTGCCTTAGCTGGGACTGGTTTTAGTGTCAATATAGGCGTATTTTTGGTGGTTTGGGCATGACAGTAAGCTGTGTGACAGCATCTGTGTGTTGTTGCTGCAGTTTCTGTTTCGGCCTGTTTGTTGTATCTTTGCCTCCCCATTTAGCACGTCTTGTGCCGGTTTGTGTTAATATATTAAGCTGATTAAAAAAAATACATCAAGATTACCATGTTCTACGTTTATTAATGGAACTTATGTAATAACTAAAGACATTTATTAGTGATCAAACTAACAAACTCAGATTTCAATTAGCAACATATTACAATATGGTGAACAGCCAAACAACCTCATCCACTAAATAGAATTTTTATCACAATACATTTTGGACAATTAATAATTCTTGGTGGATGATGCAAGCATTCATTATAATCAGGAAAAATAATATGGCCTAAAGGCATGTTGTGTAGCAGAATAAAATTCAATGATTATTGAAAGAAAATAATGACAAAAGGCCATTTTCAGCATTATAAAATATCTAAACTTGACTTGTTCCTATTTTAACATAAAATGATTCTAATAATGCAAGCTCATGAGTCATGAATCATTTTCATCTTGATTTGTTGAACAATACAGTAAAAGAATAATCACATAATAAAGAACACACGTAATTTATGCTTCAGTTGCACTTCCAACATGCTCACTCATTTTCACTTTTGTGCTTCACATTTTCTTCCATTGTCAATCTTCTTTGAATTTGAACTTCACAACTTCTTGTTTGATAATGCATAATCCTCTTACCTGGAAAATCATTTTAAAGAAATCTACAAGGCATAGAATAGTGAGGATTTTTACACACTTGTAATGCAGAATAACTTGTTGATATGTTCCCAGTGTATATTTTTTATAGTAAACAGTAATCATTATAAAATTAATTCATAGTAAAAAACCATGAATCATAGGTTTGCTTGTTCCTTTTGCAGCATCCTTAACCTAGCTTTCCCGATTCCTAGGCTCCATTGTTATCTATCAATTCTTGACCATCCTCTCCTCTTCTAAACACTAACAAATAAATATGTTTAATGAAATTGTTATTGTTATCCTATTAGTTGCTTTGTTTTCCTCTCCAAGCTGTGGAAACCTAAAAACAGCAACACAAAAATAAATCAGAGACCAAACAAAAGGAATCGACATAAAAAAAGTTAATCTAAGAAAAATCACAATATAAAATACATTAATATGATAAAATACAATAAAAATCACATTAATATTAGATGAAAAACCATTTTGATTGCGTTCACAATAATCACACTACTTATCTTTTGCATCAATATATTGAAATAATTACTAAATAATATTATAAAATTTACTTTAAACTAAAAGTTGTAATCAAATTCTCAAAATAATATGATAAATAATCAAGTAAGTGGACACAGATGTTGATCCTAACTCGAAGAATGAGGTCGGTATGGAGGTAGATGTGAATGACCTTGTGCAAAAGACTCCATGAATTTATGTAACTGCTCTCGGAGCAATCGTGAATCCTCCTGTGACTGTTGTGATCGCTCTCGAGCTAAACGTGACTCCTCCTGTGATGCACGAATAAATTCCTCATTAGTCTTCAACCGCTCCTTGAGTTCCATGTTTTAAGCTGACATTTTAGATATTGCAGTCCTCATATGCTGATATTCATATGGTGAGATGCCGTCAGATGATCTGGATGAAGAAGACTTATATTTTCCTGCCTCTGCTCCCAAACCATATATGCGTCCTTTCTTGTCGACTCCTCCAACTACTTCTAAGAAGATGAAGTTGTCTGACTGGTGGTCAGTAGACACATCATCCCCCTCTGTTTGCTGTGAATTCCTTTCAAAAATCTGTCTTTCATATTCATCCTACAAAATTAGAGTTCGTCTTAATTCTTACGTACAAAAATATGAAATTAAATTAACTACTACAATTACCTTAATTAAATTCATATATAAACCAACCAATAACAACTTAGACAAATTAAAACTAGCTTTTAATTAATAACTTAGTTAACATGACTTCTTTCCAAGTGAAGAAACATAAGATTATCATGTTCAGATGTCAGAACTTGATGAACAATAATAAGCATGCATAACATTAAAAACTATAGCACAAAAGCAGGAAACATACAAAAATATACATGATTAGATAACAAAAAACAATTATAGCACATGATGGCAGAGTTATAGTATAACAGCATGCATCAATACACATGAGGACAATTATAAATACTAATTTTAAAGTATTTCCAATCACCTTGACTTTCCACCCGCATACCAAGTCCACAAAAGGATATAACTAATTCTAGAAAATTTTCAATTGTTTTATGTTTATTTGACAAAAGGCTAGAAATGATAATCTCATCGAATCGTAACTTACCGCAACCATCTGGGATTTGGAGGATACCTACTTTGATGGATCGCATTTCATTTTGTGTGTCTTTAGATACACCTCCCAACAGGTTGGAGTCATGTTTGAGTCAGTTTTCTATAGTACAAAATAAATAGATTAGTATTATTATTAATTTAAATCATTATGCCTTACTGCAAATATAATTTGTTTACTTACTAATCTTTTAGAATGCTCAGTTGTTGGAATTGACCCACAAGTGTGCAATGGACCACCAGATGATCTTCTATTTTGCTTATTAACTTCTGTCTTGTCCTTCCAATTACTATCTTCCCAATTTTGTTCCAATTTTTCACGCAATTCATCAGGGATCCATTCGCCTTTGTCTATTCCTTTTCGTACCCGATACATTGTATTTTGGTACCCATAAGATGCCTTGTGATGATAAGTCTTCTTTATGTCTTGCTCGTGCTCAAGAAGCCACTTATATATCCTCTGCAATACAAGCAAATATAGGATAAACAGGACATCAAACTAGGAGCTTTGCTCTAGAACTTGTAACTCTTCTGTGAGTTATTAATATTCACCACTGTTCTCTTGTTTCTATTGATTTACTATGTTTTATTGGCTCTGCTCTATCATATATGTTCTTTAATAATCGCTCTTTTCTCTTTTCAAATTTTTTTTCTCCAACTGTCGTTGACCCAACAACAGTTAACCAATGTCAGACACTATTAAAGGCAGTTGAACAATTAAAAAAGTACTGACGACAGTTGAAAAAAAGATCAATTTCAAAAACGAAAAAGAGAAATTGTCGTATTTTTTAGGCCTCCACATTGTTCACATGCCTTCCAAAAATTCGAAAAGGCTGTTATACAACTATCAGAAGTTGTGTTTCAATGTTCTTAGAGTTATATTTCCATTGGTAACCTAAATTATAACTTATATATTTACTATGGCTACTGCAGGACACTACATCAACTATGTATTTTCTACTTCATTGCCAAAAGAAATCATAAGATGGTGCTCGTTTGAAGATGCTATACATTTTCAAACGTATACATATAAAATTCTATACAAGAACATCAGACCAAAAGAGTTCTTCAACGTATATATTAGAATGAAAAATGTCTATTGTTTATAGATTTAGCAATTGCATTTCAATCATAATCAGATTACCATAAAGGACAAAACATTGAAAGGTAAATGTATTATTCTCCGATAGACCAACACAAACAAACAAATAAAGCCAAGAAGCAAATACAATTTTAATACCTAGCATACAAAGACACAAGTAGATGACACACAAGAGCTTGGCATTTGTGCTTGAGCATAGGAAGTCTCTTGATTGTGTTCTTGAGCATAGGAAATCTCTTGCAGTTGTGCTTGAGTAGTTTGAAGTCTCTTGCTATTTTGAGCAGTGAGAATTTGTAATTAGATATTGATTTTAGTGAACTCTCATTGGAAGTGCAAGGGGCAGTGGACTACTTCCAGTTTGTGGAAGGAACCACTATAAATTGCTTTGTGTCATTCTTATTTCTCTATCTCTTTAATTATCCGCTGCAACTAGACTCTAATCACTACTTCAAAAGTTGAACTCTATCAGGTTTTGAACAGTGAATTCAGCTTTAGGAGAAGAAAAAGAAACCACAATTCAACCCCCCCCATCTTGTGTTTTTCTCACCTTCAATTGGTATCTAGAGCATTGGTCTGTTGTCTTAACACTTAGCAGTGTAAAAGATAAAGATCTGAGAAAAACATGGTTGAAGAAGTTCCCATTCCCGAAAGGAACAATGTTGTTCATTATGATTATGGCACTTCTGATGACAAGAAGTCTGACTCTAGCAAAGCTCCAAAGTCCAATGGGAATCCTGAAGAATTTTCTTGGTGGAAAAACAACGTGTATAGTCACATCATGGGTTTAGATGAAGAACTATGGGATATTCTTGAAGATGGTGTTGGTGACTTAGCCCTTGATGAAGAAGGAGCTGTTATCGATAGAAGGAAACACACTCCTGCTTAGAAGAAGCTTTACAAGAAGCATCACAAGATCAGAGGAATCCTTGTTGCTTCTATACATCGCACAGAATACATGAAGATGAGTGGTAAATCTATTGCAAAGACAATGTTTGCTTCAGTTTGTGCAAACTATAAAGGTAGTAAGAAGGTTAGAGAAGCAAAGGCTCTCATGCTTGTTCATTAGTATGAGTTGTTTAAGATGAAAGTATTGAGGAAATGTACTCAAGATTTCAGACTCTAGTCTCTGGACTTCAAATATTGAAGAAAAGTTATGTTGTTTCTGATCATGTGAGCAAGATATTGAGGAGGCTAAAGATTTACACACTTTAAGTGTTGAAGATCTTGTTAGCTCTCTCAAAGTTCATGAAATGAGTCTCAACGATCATGAGCCTTCTAAGAAGACAAAATATATTGCTCTGCCATCTAAAGGAAACTCATCTAAAGCTCTCAAAGTCATTGAATCTGAAGAAGAATCCCTCGATGGAGATTCTGATGAAGACCCTACTGTTGTTGAGAAGATGGCTATGTTTTCCAACAAGATTCAGTATCTGGCTAGGAAGAACATGAAGTTTTTGAGCAAAAGAAGTGGTTACAAAAGCTCCAAGAAAGAAGATCAGAAGGGTTGCTTCAACTGTAAGAAGCCTGGACACTTTATTGTTGATTGCCCTGATCTTCAGAAAGAGAAATCAAAGGAGAAGTCCAAGAAGTCAACCTTCAAACCAAGCAAGTTCAGAAAGCAGATTAAGCAGAGTTTAATGGCCAACTGGGAAGACTTAGATAGTGAATCTGGTTGTGATAAAGAAGAAGTTGATGATGAAGCAAATGTACATGTGGGGTTAGTAGCTACAGTGACACCAGAAGCTGAACCTGAATCAGATTCTGAAGATGAAAAAAGGTATATTCTAAAATTCTCAGAGAAGAACTTATTGAGTCTCTTAAAGAGCTTCTCACACATTTTGAACATAGAACCAATGAGTTATGTGATTTAAAAGAAAAATATGTTGCTTTAATGAAACAACAAGAATAAACTCTATTAGATCTAAAAGCATCTGAGGAAGGACTTAGAGGTTTTGACTTCATTTGTAAAACTTATGAAGACAAACTCAAGACTCTTTTGTCAGAAGCTACAAGAAAAGTGTGATGGAAAACCATTAAGTAAACATCAAATTGCTCTTGAAGATTTTATTATATCTGGCATTGACAGAAGCAAGATAGCTTCCATGATTTATAGCATTTACAAGAACAATGGTAAAGGGATTGGATTCTCAGAAGGGAAACCTAATGGGATCAGTCTTAAAGCATGTTGTGAATGCATTAAGGAAGGATTGAAAACCTTCTTTGTGCTAGAAAGTGCTAAGTCTGAAACTGCTGTTCAGTCAGAATCTGAAGCTTCTAGTTCTAAGACTAAGAATATTTCAAAGTCAAAGAACTTTAAGCCTAAGGCAATGACAAACTCTAATTCTAAGACTTCAAAGATCAAGATTCTGGAGAGATCATAACTTGTACCTCAGAGCTAGTTGAACTCAGAGTCTGGTATCTTAAAGCCTAAGTTTTAGAGGAATAAAACAGTTGTTGTGTCTTGTGAATCAAAACCAAAAGGTGTTAAACCTAAGGTATTGACTGATCAGAAGCTATCAAACTTTTAGAACAAGGCACAAGGGAAGAAAAACAAAACTTCCAGTACTAACCTCAAAGGACCCTAAAAGATACGGGTACCTAAATTTGAAATTGTCAATGTTGCAGATATGCCTAAGAGAAAAGGAAAAGCAAAGGTCATGGTACCGAGACAGCGGTTGCTCAAGACATATGACAGGAGAGAAGTCTATGTTCCTTACCCTAACAATGAAAGAAGGAGGAAATGTGAAATTTGGAGGCAACCAAGCTGGAAAAATCATTGGTACAGGAACTATTGGTAACTCTTCTATCTCTATTAATAAAGGGTGGTTGGTAGATGGTCTTAGACATAACCTTCTTAGTATCAGTTAGTTTTGTGATAATGGTTATGATGTGATGTTTGATAAGCCACACTGCACAATAGTTAATAAAAATGACAACTCCATAGTATTTAAGAGAAAGAGGATAGATAATGTCTATAAAATTAACTTTTATGGACTGGTTGATCAGAAGGTAGTTTGCCTTCTATTAGTGAATGATAAAAAGTGGGTATCGTACAGAAGGTTGGGACATGCTAACTAGAGATTAATCTCTAAGCTTAGTAAGTTACAACTGGTCAAAGACTTACCAAACATTGATTATCATTCAGATGCACTTTGTGGTGCATGCTAGAAAGGGAAGATTGTTAAGTCATCTTTCAAAACAAAAGACATTGTGTCAACCTCCATATTGATTTATTTGGACCAGTTAACACTGCATCTTTATATGGAAGTAAATATGGATTAGTCATTGTTGATGATTACAGAAAATGTACTTGGGTTAACTTCAAGAGAAGTAAGGATAATGCATATGATGTGTTCAACAACTTCTGAACTCAGATACAGTCTGAAAAAATATGAAAATTTTAAAAGTCAAAAGTGATCATGGTGGAGAGTTTGAAAATGAGGCATTTGAAACTTTTTGTGAAAAACATGGAATTGCCCATGAATTCTCTTCTCCTAGAACTCCATAGCAAAATGGGACTGTAGAGAGAAAAATAGAACTTTACAAGAAATGGCTAGAACCATGATTCATGAAAATAATTTGGCTAAACATTTTTAGGCAGAAGCAGTGAATACAACATGTTATGTCCAAAATAGAATCTATATTAGACCTATCTTGGAGAAAACTGCATATGAACTCTTTCAGGAAAGAAGACTCAATATCTCTTACTTTCATCAGTTTGGATGTACCTGTTACATTCTAAATAATAAAGTTTAGCTAAAGAAATTTGATGCCAATGCCCAAAGAGGAATCTTTATAGGTTACTCTGAAAGGTCAAAGGCATACAAAGTGTATAATTCAGAAACACAATGTGTTGAAGAATCAATGCATATCAAATTTGATAACAAGGAGCCTGGAAATAAAATTCCAGAGCAAAGTGAAGGTGAAAGTTTTGCAGATATACAGGTGGCTGAAGATACTTCAGAACCTGATCAGATTACTGAATCTGAAGATAGTCCAGAAACTGAACCCACTGCAGAAACTCAAGATGAAGTAGCTTCTGATGCAGCTCAAGATGGTTCTCAGCAAGCTAATCAATCCAAGAATACATTCAAGTACAAGTCTTCACAGCCAGAGGATCTAATCATTGGAAACAAAGTGAGTCCTAGAAGAACAAGATCATATTTCAGACAAGAAGAGTTTATGATGGGATTGTTATCAGTGATAGAGTCTGCTACTGTTGATGAAGCACTTTCAGATGATGGATGGATACTAGCTATGCAAGAAGAACTCAATCAATTTCAATGAAATGATGTGTGGGATTTGCTACCCAAACCTCAACACAAAAACATTATTGGAAGAAAATGGGTAATCAGAAACAAGCTTAATGAGCAAGGAGAAGTAGTCAGAAACAAAGCCAGACTTGTTGCTCAAGGTTACAATCAACAAGAAGGCATTGATTATACTGAAACATTTGCTCCAGTTGCAAGATTGGAAGCAATAAGGTTACTTCTATCATATGCAGTAAATTATGGCATTATATTATATCAAATGGATGTTAATACTGCATTTCTCAATGGAATGATATCTGAAAAAGTGTATGTCACGCAACCTCCTAGTTTTGAGGATCTTAAGCATCCTTATCATGTTTATAAGCTTAAGAAATCATTGTATGGTCTTAAACATTTAAGTTTTACTGATAACAAGGTATTAAAAATGACAGTTGGATATGCTAATATTTGTTCAAGTGTGCAGGACCATAGACAAAAATTTAAGTGTCTTTAAATCAAGCATAGGTTATGGAAGAACAAATGCGAGCAATGGAATCTACGAAAAGGAAGCTTGTGTTGCAAGAAAGCATCTGAAGAAAAGAGCGTCTAAAGAGAAGAGGTTCCGAAGATCATCAGAAGCAGTCTCATCAGAAGTTGTCTAACAGAAGCTGACGTCATCAGAAGCTGAAGTTAGTTAAATGTTGTCATTTTGATTGCACATCATTGCAGAAGGAATAGAAGCATGGAGCAACGACTACTTCAAAATAATTAGAAAGCATTGGATGCTTATTTTCTGAGAAGCACAAGAAAAGGACAAAGTACAATTGTACAACAACTATCTCCACTACTCTGTTCTTTCTGTCTGCAATAGTACAAGACAACAGTTGTGACTACGTTGGTAATCCTCTATACAAAGAATGGATTTGAAATTGTTCCCTCCTAGGACAATAACCAAATCAAGCAACAGATCATTGGTGATTATCAAGCTTCAGCAATGACTCTTTTGATGTGCTGGCAATCAACAACGCTCTTTCACACCTCTATATAAAGGAGAGAAGACTTGAAGATTTCCAAGAGACTCACAACAATTTTACAAGAGCCAAACCTCCGCTGAAATTGTTTCACATCATGTTCACTTAGAATTTCTTAACAACGTTCATATTTTAGAAATTCTAGAGTCTTAAAAGTTTGTATTACCAAACAACATGTCTTCACTCCTTTATATAGAGGTGTGAAAGATACGTTGTGAAATTACTAGCTCATCAAAGAGTCGTTTGAAGCTTTGATCAATCACCAATAATCTTTTGCCTGATATGGTTATTGTCCTACGAAGAATCAATTTCAAATTCATTCCAAGTCTTGAGGAACATCGTTGCAGGCATGGTTGTTATTCTTGTCTAGTTGCGAAGGCAAAATAGAGTAGTGGAGGAAGTGGTTGTACAGTTTGTACAATTGTCCTTTGTCAACTCTCTTTAAAGAACAAGCCTCCAATGCTCTCAAATTCTTTAAATTAGCCGTTGCTTCACTCTCTTGGTCTTCTGCAATGCTTAGGCGTGATTAAATCATATAAACAGCCTTTGAAGCTTTAATTCTCTCAGCCTCTGATGATCTTCAGCTCCTGATGATCTTCAGATGCTCTGACGAAAATTGCTTCTGCTGATCTGCTTCTGATGAAGTTGCTTCTGATGATGACGTCATCACTTTAGGAGCGCTTTTCTTCAGATGCTTTAAGCTTCCTTTTTGTTGATTTCATTGCTTTCTTTTGTTCTTCTAGAACCCTATAAGATGCAAATTTTTTGTTTATGGTCTTGTAAACTTGAACAAATATTAGTATATCCAATTGACTATTTTTAATACCTTGTTATCATCAAAACTCTAAAGGGTAATGTTTAAACACTTTTTGTTCCAACAATCTCCCCCTTTTTGATGATGACAAACATTAGTATTTAAAATGTTCCATTGTTGTTAATCTAATTAACAAGTTGACTTTTAGGGTATGAGGTTTGTAAGCTCCCCTTGAGTCCAATAGTACTTTAAGGTGGGGTTTGTAAGCTCCCCCTGAGTTCTATCCATGTTAATTAAATTCATCATTAAAAGGCTAATAACACTCAAAATAATCTCACATTAGAATAGACTAAGAGATGAGAAGAAGGTCCTATTAATTTAACTAAATTAAGATTTAAATTAATAGGGCTCAGCGCTTCTAAATACTATACATCTACTCCCCCTTAATCAAGATTCTATTAAGATTAAATTAATGGGGCTCAGAGCCTATAAATACTATACATCTACTCCCCCTTTTGTCATCAACAAAAAGATAATATAAATAGACAAAAAGAAGAGATGGAAAAAAAAACATTGTGAGAAAAAAATTCAAAAATCACATAAGTTCGATATTGGTTCAGAAGCGAAAAAATTATGTTCAGAAGCACAAAAAAAATAGTTCATAGGCAGAAATATGCAAAAGTACAAACAAAGAAATTAAAACAAGCTAGAGGTGTGCAACTAAGGTTTGGCTTGTTTTTGGAACATCTCCATCATCTCTTTGAGCATCTTGTTTGTTGTCTCTGCTTGCTGCTTCATTTCTTCCTTGAAAGCCTCATTGCTTCTGATCAAGTTTTCTTCTCTAATTCTTGCTTCTTCCAGCTTAGCTTCTATGGATGTCTTGTACTCAAGCAGCAGTAGTTTCTGATCTAGAACTTCTTTCTTCAGCTGCTTGTTCTCTCTTTCTAGTTCAGTATTCCTTTGAAGTAATTCCAACTCAGTAGAGACTTGCTTGAGATTGATCTTTGTCAGCCAAGAGATATCCAGTTCTTTTGCGTGAACACCAGAAGGGATAACATCTCTGGTTAATATGCATAGAGGGGACTTCACAAGTGTTCTACTGACTTCTACCTCTTGTAGATTATTGACAACACCTCTTAGCCAGTCTTGAAGATTGTTCTGAGCAATGTCTTGAGCATCAAAAGATGATCTCTAAAGTTCAAACAAGACAAAATCCACTCTTTCTCTCAATCTTCTCCACTGCTTCTCATAGCTTTCTTCATGAACCAAGTTGTTTCTTACTTCAACCAGCTTGTTCCGCTCCAGAAATATGTTCTCACACACATCTGCTAATAAAGTAAAATCTAGAAACAAGGTGGGTGGAGAAGGGACATTTGTAGATCTTGGAGGAGTACAAGCTTAAGTAGCTTGGTTAGAAGATGAAGGTTGGTCATTTCTAGAGGTTTCAGAAGGTAGGCTGGGTTCAACAAAGAGAGTGTTGGTCTCAGAAGGTTGATCAAGAACAGACTCTAAGATCATGGTAGAAGATGAGCTTGCAGACTTATTAAGAAACCCAGGTTTGAACCACGGATTAGTTTGCTTATCCTTACCATCAGAAGAATCTGATATGATCATAAAGTCAAGTTCATTGATCTGTTCATTTGAAGTATGAGACACTTGTTCTAGATAGGACTCTTCTAGATTTTGATTTGGAGATCCTGGCCTTTGTTCAGATTGTTGTTGTTGTTGGGGGTCTTCTAAAATAACTTCCTTAGAAGCTATTTCAGAGGCTTTCTCTAGATTGGACTCAGAACCTGGTAATTCACCAAAACAGATGATTCAGAGGTTTGGGTAGTTGTATTGGCATGAGATGATGATGATTTTTCATGATTGGTAGACTCAGGCTCTGCTGGTTCACTTACAACCTCTGCATCAGCGGGTATAAATTGAAGTGATTCAATCACTGGAGGTTGAAAAGGATGATCAGCAGGCAAGCTTGCACACACATTAATTCTCATTTGTGACATCTCACCTATTCTTTCAAGAACAGATGGATACATTGGCACAAATGTATCATCATCATCACGCTTTTTCTGATGTTTGGTGGATGGTGATGGGGACAAAGATTTAACTAAGTTTGCATAGACTCTATTCAAAGGAATATTGTCTATGTCTAAAGAGGTTGATTCTGAGGTTGAGTGGGAGGCTGAGGTTGAGCTAGATTCTATTTCTATTATATTAGCAGTGTTAGGAGAATCAGGATTACCTATTGTTGCTTTTGAAGCAGCAGCTTCCTCCTGAACTCCTTCAGCATCCATCATTTCACCAGCCATCACCAGTTGTTGAAGATTCTTTGTTAGCTCAATTCCGAGTTGAGCCGCTTAAATAGTTGATTTCTTCAACAAAGCTTCAGCAGGAATTTCAATCTCTGTAGCAATCTCAAGTGCTTTTTGCAAGGCAGCTTCTTCTGCTGCTTTCTTCCTTCTGATCTCTCTGGTTACCAATCCAGTTACAGCTACAATATGATTCTCTTGTTCAATCACACTAAGTGATTCCTTCAATTTCCTAGCATGATGTTTCCTCTTCTTCTTAGGAATTGATAGAGCAAGTTGAGGCTGTGGAGTTTCATAACCAGTTGCTTCTACTTGAGTAGCAGCTTTGGCTTTCTTGGCTTTCTTTGGAAGTGGTTCAGGAGCTTCCTCAATATACTCAGTTTTTGAGATTGCTCTCTTCTTGGACTTCCTGCTTTTAGCTATAGGCAGAGCACCACCATACATGGTGTCAGGAATATCACTACGCTTGATTGTTTGACCAGTTTTCTCATAGTGATCCATAATGAAGTTGACTTTGACATCAAGTGGATCTTGTTTGCAGATTGGAGGAAAGTCATCCATCAGGTTGGATACAACTGCAGATTCCTTCAAATATATGCTAAGTTCAGTGTAGTCCTCTTTCTTGATTAACTTCATATGCTTCAGAGTACTACCGTTGATCACTTTCCCTGTTACTGTGCCTAGATGTGCATCAGTAAAGAGATTGATCTCTTTGAGTGTGTTCAGAATCCCTCCTTGATGAAGAATTTCTGAAACAAGTCTTCCATAGGGAATCCAGCATCTCTTGATTGTTTGACTTTCCCTTAGGGTCTTAATCATGTGTCTGAAGATGTACTTAGGCACATTTGCCTTCTCCTAAGTCATGAAGAAATGCAGAAACACTCTGTGATCAAGTGAAGGTTGATCTCCACCACCACCTTTTGGTAGAAGATTCTCATTTTGGATCTTCAGGAGCAACTTATGTTCCATGCTCAAGTCACAATACTTTCCCTTCTTCTTACTGTTGAACATGGTCTTGTTGACTATATCATTCCAAGGACTTGTTTTGTTGTTGTCCAAGCCACTTACGAACTTTCCTTCAGATTATCTCCTAATCACCCATGATGCTTGATTGCATTTCTGTGCGAGTGAAGGGTTCCAAACCCATTTCCTCTCTTGTTTTACCCTTTAGACTGGGGTCTATCAGAACTTTCTCATCCATTTCCAATTGAGCAGCTTTACGATTGTAGACTTGTGCTCTCACCCAAAAGTGCCTTACTAGGTTCATGTAGGTTGGACCATTCAGCATCCTAAAATAATCATCTAGGTCCTAAGCGTGATAGTATCCTCTGAGCTCACAACCATGATGCGCTAGAGATATGAAATCGACAAGGTTTTCAACTTGAACATTGAGTTCCCATTCTTCTAACGACATAGTTATTCCCCTGATTTCATATGCAGGTGTCTCTTGCATAGACGTTTTTGGAACTGAACTTGAAGATGCCATTGATGTTGAAGAGAGTTTTAGGGTTTTCTTTGAAGAAGATGAAATTTTTCACAAGGAGCGGTCTAAAATCAGAAAGTATCGGAAGTGAAGTGAGTAGTGTGTGTCTTTTGTCTAAGTGTTTTTAGCAAAAACGTTTGCAATTCAGAAGTTGACAAACAAACATTAACATTTATGACACGGGGGCGCGAGTAAGTACATTCAAAGCATAAATTCATCATTGCCCTCTTACGTTATCCACCAATGCACTTAAGCCACGTCAGAAGTTCTCAGAATACCTACCAAGTTAGTGGGACAGATGCTACTTAAGAAGTAACTTCCAACGTTTCCACTAACTCTGCTATTCAGTAGCAAAGAGTTCAGCTTCTGAAGTTAAAATGCTGATGTCATCTTCAAAAGCACATTTTCCTCAGAATCTCAGTTAAGAGCTTCTGGTGAACTGTAGCTTCTGAGCTAACTTCAAGACCTAACTTCTTGTTCAGGAGCAAGCAAGTTTAATCAGACACAAAGTGCATGTTCAAATTTTTCTTTATAAAATCAAATCTTTCCACAGTTAAAGGCTTGGTAAATATATCAGCCCATTGATGTTCAGTATCAATTAATTGTATATCTAAAAT
>Ga0315913_1004094_pt1 | contig 17620 bp, 7 predicted proteins | sample MpolsnodulesMG_FD_207736 | JGI IMG/M metagenome (GOLD analysis project Ga0315913, IMG submission 207736) | Medicago polymorpha root nodule microbial communities from Los Angeles, California, United States - small nodules | ecosystem: Host-associated > Plants > Roots > Nodule | place: USA... | reverse complement strand
TGATGGAAAATTTTATAGGGACTAAAAAGTGCGATTTTATTTTGTAGGGACTAAAAACAAAATTCTGAATATTTATAGGGACTAAAAACTTAATTAACTCAAACATATATATATATATATCAGTTATTTCTAAGTTATTTCTAAGCTGTAGGTCTTACATAAACAATGAAATTTTTGGACAAATTACATGAATAATATAAAATATAAACAACCATATATCTAATATAAAATTAAGCTAATAACTCAAAACTCTTGAAACAGTGATACACTCAAACATTCACAAGTCTTAATCAAAATGTCACATCCAATTTCAAATACCAACAAAAGTCAAGGATTGGCCGGGATCACACTAGATCCACTATGTAGCGGTTTTCCTATGGGATTGCGCTGCGATTGTTGTAGAATTAGGCATAAATTATCTCTATAAATAATAATTAATATATAAAAATAACAAATCAATTAAATATAAGCAAAAGAGAGTTCAATAAACTTATCTTGTTGAATTAGATCATCGACAGAACTCTACCACCATCTTCGGATATCTCGAATCAAAGATTCAATAATAAAAATCTGTAAAACAAACAAGCAGTGAGGTAGTCTGAGACGTGCTGATCGCACTGTCCTTCAGGATTTTCCGCGTAATTATACGCTAATCCCAGAATTTAACAGACCCTTCTCGATTAGAATCGAGGATACAAATGACAAGAAAGAAATATTTCAGGAAGATGAGAACCCAAAGTTGTATATAGACTCATGAAAAATCGGTTAACAATATGACTTGAAGCATAAAAGAGGGAATTATATTTTTGATGTTGTACTGATCACTAACAATTAAAATGAGTTTTCTACATTAAGTATAAAAAACTCCCATGACCAGTAAAAACGTGTATCAGCACACATATATTCGGTTGAGAGAAATAAGGTTTTATTAAGATTGAAGAGATATGAAAGAAAAAAGCAGTTACAAAAATTTGGAATTAAAACATGGGTGTAAGACCAAGTTAAACATTATAATTAATGATATGATAATAATTTTCAATTAAAATAATTTTCTATATTTCTCAATTGAAAATATGGGACACAAAATATTTAAAACTTTTGAAATATACTTAAAATTTACAATAGAGATTGGTCGGAATTGACTACCTAGGATTTAATTAGTGTTTGGAAAATACTTGTTAGATAATGAATATGGAATAAATTCATATGTGGATGCTAATTGTTAGGAATATAGTTAGGTTTACGGTCACAGCCCACTGTTAGATCTTACTGCTAATTGTTAGGAATATAGTTAGGTTTACGGTCACAGCCCACTATTAGATCTTACTGCTATTGTATAGGTTAATTGACGGAAGAATTAAAAATTAATCGGTAAAATCGGTCTCTCGTCGTTTGTAAAAAACAAAAAATGTATGATGAGCAACAAATGAAGATATAATAGAAAGTATTGAAGTATATAATCTTAAAATATATATATACACGCTATGGTAAAATATATTAAGGGTCATGCTAACTTGTGCAACTTTTAAGAAGTTGAATGCACAACTTTTTAAACAAGATTAGCAAAAACCACCAAATAGAAAAAAAAGTATGGGTAATGAGAAATTGTTAACATGAGTGAAAATAAGATAGATCTAAACAAGGATTAATTCTTGTAGAAAAGTTGCATTCCTAAACAAGAATATAGGAAATTATTCACGAAGATCATTGTAAGAAGCTGAAACAAATTCAACTTAGATTAACCATGGACATGAGTAAAATAAGATATAAATGTTGGTACTGATTAACATAAGGGTTATTATATCTAATTTAACAAAGAAAGTGGAGAATATTATATAACAATCAGAATATTAGTTGTGAGTAACAAAATATCAGTTGTTCCTCAAATATTAGACTTTTGATTATGAACAAGGTTTTAAATAACGGTCGCGGTCGTGTATAGGATTTTGCGATTTCGGCTGTTACGGGTGTTGTGATACGGATTGCAGTTGGCACAGTGCGAATTAATCACAACATTGCACAACTAGAGAAAGATTTGGAGTTCTAAAGTAGATAAGGAGATAACTTATGTAATTTATGATCAAATATATACTAAAAATATGATTTTCATCTATCTCAATTGAAAAAATATCCAGATTCTATGTCTATTGTCATGAACGGAGATTTTTTGCGGCCGTAATGGTGTTTCGTCGCGGCTGTAATGGCGTTTCGTCGTGATTTTTGTTCACTCCATAAAAACAGTGAAAAACGGTAACGTTCGCTACCTATACCTTTTTCCCGCGGCCTTTTTCTCAGTAACAGACCATTTTTTAAAACCTTGATTATTAATGTAATTAGAATGATCACCCTGACAGTGAGAGTATTATTCAGCAATTAGAGTATTTTCTATACGCTGTATAGGTTATACTTCATATGAAAAAGAGCACAATATCAAGGAATGACATGTAAAAATCAGTGGAAACCATTACAGAAGTCTAATATGAATTAGAAAATCAGAACATGTTCCAAAAGTAAGAACAAAAACATAATAAGTACCTTTTCTAATTAAATTATTTTCAAATTTTTCATCCAAAATCCACATCAAAATACATTATCATGTGCAAATTGTGTAGAAGAAAACAAAAGTTTACTTGCATAAGACTCACTGAATGAATAAAAAGAAAAGGGCAAAACACTTCCTGTGTCATCGGAAAAAGACTGAGATAAAGCAAAAAAATCTGATTGAGGGTCATTTGAATCAATTTATTAATGATTCTTGTTATGGATTGTTCACTGTATTACATGTAAAGAAAAAAATGGCGTAAAAAAAAACGTGCATTTTATGTCATTATTGAGTGGGAATAAACAATTTTGTATTGTTTGACCTCCCAATAAACCATCCTATTGCAAAATCAAAATTCCATATTTCAATGGTTGTGTAGCTGTAGTTGACAGTCAATATTCACACCTTATGTTATTACTGAAAGCATGAAGAAACCACCAAAACAAAGTTTCTGAAGTATTCTGTTGGAGAAATAGCCTTGAATGTAGTTTTGCTTTCGACAATGAACTTCGGCCTTGTATGATCCACAAGACTAAATATCAGGAATGAGAACATATGTGTCTCATCAAGAGTCGTGATTACTCGACATTGTCAAATTCTGCACAGTAATTTGGAGTAAAAAGATACTCACATGTTGTCTACTAACAAAAACTACATATCTATAGAACAAATTCAATGATTTATTACCTAAGAATGGATAGAGTAAAGAGTAATTGAAGGAAAAATACGATTAAGACCTTCCCGCCTCTATCTCTTGATTCCACTGCAAGATCATCTCTATACCTCTGACTCATGACAGAAATGTCCTTAACTTAGGTTAATCATTGATTCTCTTAGATTGCATATTGTAAAGGCGTGAGGAATCATATATAGCCATTTAAATACAAAAAGCAACTAAAATAAAAAACACAATAAACCATGAGAGTATTCATATGAAAATAGATTTGCAGTAAATTTAGCTGTTGAATTCAACTTTACTCGTTGAGTAAATTCTTGGCCATGGAATATCTTCAAAATATAACGAAAATCAAAGTTAAAATAAAAATTAACACTGATGCTACAACTCAAAATCAATAATCATAGCATACATAAATTTTGTAACGAATTAAAGCAATACTGAGAGTAAAATTACGAAAATGCTCTTCACTGCTGCTGAGTTCACTATGAATATATGAAAATTGAAAACAGTAAGCACATGTCCATTGAAGGTTTGAGATATCCATCACAAAAATAACTAGATTAGAGCATAGATATAAGAGGTGAACATTACATCAATGAACAAAGAAAAACGTAGGGTTTCAATCATAGTGATGAATGCGGGAAACTTGGCATAATTGCGATGAATGAAGCCTAAGATGAGGTCTACATGATGATCTTGATGTAGAAATTCACAGTGAAAGATAAAGAAACTTCCATTGGAACATGTAAGAGAAAAAGTTGATCGATTTTCTTTGGTGAAAAACGTGGGAGAGAAAGTTCCAAGGGTCTAATATAAAAAATTAATAGTACTACTAAACTAGTAAAAACCAATAACATATTTTCATAAATGTTAAAAAAAAAGTGTTACTTAATATGAATCAGTAACATACATTTGGCTGTTATCGGAAAAATGTTACGAAATAGTAGTAGTGTTGCATCCTTGAAATGCTTAATATTACACGACCAAGGAATCAGGATTTCTTCTATTTTGGGGTATCCGAGCTTGACTGTCCAGCTTTCCTCTTGATTCCTAGAAAGTGCTCAACCTAGCACAGGTGTCAAGTCTCCAGGAAGATCCTTCTCAACTGTAGCAAAACCACTTTTCGGGTCACTAGTTTGTCCGGGTTTAACACGACCACTAAGAACGACATAGGGTGTCTTCGTACAAGCTTGAACTTCCCTCATTCTTTCCGCAAATAGCAATGGTGTATCTGAACTCTGCATTTGCTTCAATTTCAATTCTTCATGAAATTTCTTCTTACGCTTTTCCTGCTTCATTTTGCCAGGTTCTACACCATGGAACTTTTGAGATAATATACGATAGGCTTCCTTAGGAGTCAAAGTTCTCCCAAACTCATCTGTCCTCTCAATGTGAATCTCCTTTTTGTTTTGTGCTTCCCTTCCTTCATCCTCTAATACCCCAACCAATTTGCTTTTTTTCTTATCCGTGTTTCTGCCACCCCATTCAATGTTTTCTATAAGTGTTCCTTGGTCTTTACACAGTTTCAATGCACCAAACATTCCTTTCCCTAGAGCAACTTCGCGTATAGTTTCATACGAAACTATTTCCTCCTTCTCTTTTAAGTTGAGCTGCTCGTCTTTTTGAGTTTCTTTAACTTCAGTCCACTCACCAGCCCCGTCTTTCGTTTCCTTAACCGAAACATTTGCTTCTTCGTCATCATGCATGATAACATCTTCATCTTCACGTGCATCTTCATCGATGTGAAGACCCCTGACAAGTTTCTTCATCTCTCTGGCAAATTCCTTCATCTCTGTAAAGACCTTCTTGTTTTCTCTTGACTCTCTAGCTGCAGTTTGATCATCAATAGTCTCATTACTAGGATTTGAGGTGGCAAGTATGGCAATAGCTTGAGGGCCAGATGCTCCTTTCTCCTCATGTTTCTTAAGAGTTAGTCGTCTTTCTTTTTCTAAGGATTTACGAAGATCCTCCTCATCATCTGCAAAAACTGGAGTTTCATCTTCCCCTATTTTAACATACATAGATTGTTCTGGACGAAGTAATTTGGAGGCTTCATCTGCTTTAGCATAAGCAGACCGGTAAGCATTATTTCTCATTTCAGTTGTCCATCTTTCCTGTTCGTCTTTGATGGCTTGCCTCTTTGCATCTTTCCGACAACCAAGGTCACCAGCACCCAATCCTGAAGAGACAGCTTCAGCTTCAAGGGCAGTAATGTCCAGCTTATCTTTCTTTCGGAAGGACTTTTTCTTCTTGGGCTTCTTAAAATTGAAGCATTTCTTCATTAGAATAGTAATCTGATGATACCTTTCTAGATGAAGTAAGGTCTTCAAAGTTATTAGTGGAAACACCAGTTAACCCTCTTTTAAGCTCTTCAAGTTTCTTTTCAGCTTCGCTTGAGAATCTTCCTCTTTCATTCAAAGTTAAACACTCTTCAGCAGCCAGATCATCATATTTTGGAAGTATTTTCTTTTCCGTGGAAGGCACATCATTGAACTTATCGTCATATAAGCTGCTAGTTTTCTTTTTCGCAGCTTTATAAGCATCTTCCCGTCGTTTTTGTTCTCTGATTCCCACATTCTCAAGCATATCAGCGTCTTCATTAATATCACCATCAACAAGAATAGGCTGATCTCTGAGAGTCAGAACTACAGAACCACTTTCCACAACTTTGTCAAGGCCATTAAGAACTTTCACCCCGGCCAGGTGATGAGTCTTATCCTCGTCGTCACTTCCCTCTACTGCAATGTTGTCTTGCTCCTCAAAAATCTTTGAGAGCTGCAATACTCTTTCCTTTTCAAACTTACGGCTCTTGTTAGCCTGTGATGAGATCTCGGAAGCAACTTCAGATTGTTTTGTTGTCTTTGTTTCTTTCATCTTCAAGCTATGTTCTTTTGATGACAAGTATGCTGATGTTTTACCATCTTCATCATCTTGATTGAGTTTTGAAGCCTTAGCATGCTTGCAAACATCATCATATCTCTTTTCATGGTAGTTTACTTTATCATCAAAATTAGCCAATTCATAATCTTCCTCACGAGTCTTTCGTTTTCCTCTATCCCTTAACCTACCATTTTCATGCTCATCCCTATTACATTCTCTAATTTCTCTATCTCTATGTTTCTCTGGCTCCCTTTCCTTTGCCTTCTCTCGCACTCTATCACTATCTTTCTCCAACACCCTTTTCTTCTCACTGTCCCTATCCTTTCGCCGATCCTTCTTATCTCTATCCCTATGTTTCTCTCTATCATAATCTTTCTCCTTTGAATTACGATAATTAAACCTATTTTTCTCTCGTTCAACCCTATTACATTCTCTTCTGGAACCTCTATCCTTTTCTGTATCCCCAGAAGCCTTGTTGGGATGATCCCTGTCTCTTCTCCAATGCTCCTTATCACTCTTCTTCCTATGCTCCTTCACAGGGGATTCGTCCTTATCGTTTCTATTATCATACCGTGATTCAGACCACTCCATATCCATCGAAAGACCTGGAAGTTCTTGATGTTTCTGATGGCCAGCGATCAACTTCGCCGGTGTTAAGATCAGTGCTGCTTCGTATCAAGGCAAAAGGGCAGCGCGATTCTACAAAATTGCTGAGTTTGGTTGTTTTAGGGTTGTAATATAATGGTTTCTTTTTTCTGACGCAAGGGTTCTCCTTTATATATTTGCTTTTGAATACGATGAATATGTCGGCTTATAATTTTATTTTATTTTTCAATTTTTTTTGTTTAACAAAAAGTTTAAATAAGGTGGGCTTTGGTTCACCATGGTACATTGACCACCCAAGTTGAATTCACAACCTTGAGGATGAATTAACTCCTTATAAATTGAGTCATCCTATTTGATTTCACTTTGGTAAAATAATTTTTTGGTGATATTGGTGTATTTTAGATGAGAGGGAATCATGGATGAATAATTAAAATAAATTATTAAGGGGGGTGTATTGAATTGTGATTTTAAGGGATTTTAAAAGACTTTTTTATAATTAAAAAGTCTAGTTGTATTCAATCAAACTTTTATAAAATATAAAAAAATTTGTGGTATTCAATTAAGACAATCATGACTTCTTTTTTTCTAGGGCAAACAATTCCGTTTGTATCCAATTGAGATTTCTCATGACTTGTAAATTGTTTCTTGGTATTCAAAAGTCGATAGATTTTAATGGATTCTTGGATGGAGTGAATTTTGTGAGACTTTCTAGTCAAAAGTATAAATACTACTCCCATCCAACAATCTCACACAAACTCTTGAGATTTTGCCATTCTCTTCCAAACCCTTATTTGCCGTCAAGATTCAGAGAACTAATTTTAGGCTTGAAAGTGATAAACCAAAAGAATTAGTTAGGGTTGGAAGTAATAAATCTACAAAATGACTATATAGAGGCTCAAAAGTAATAAATAAACAAAAGGACAATATAGAGATTTTTTTGACAAAGACGATATAGAGAATTAGTCAGGCTTGAAAGTGATAAATCTGAAAAATGACGATACATGGGGAGTTAGTCAGGCTTGGAAGATAAAAAAATATATATATAATAATTTATTAAAAAAATGAATAAATTAGATTTTTATTTTGTAAAATAACGATTGAACCCATCAAATTAAGAATATTATGAGTTTAATCGAGGATAATTATGAAATGCTATTGGAGTCAAATTCTCTTATATATATTCTAGTAGTAGTAGTAGATCAGTAGTAGAAGTAGATATTTAAATTTGTTGTGTGGAATTGGAAAGACTGTCGTCTTGGATTTCGATTTTTACACATTGTTTTTTTTAAAATAATTTTTGTTTATATTGTTAGTAGATTAAAAAATATATATTTTTCACCACAAAAAAAAAATTCAAAATTAAAAGTATTTCAAAGACTTATTAATTTTGCATCCAAAAAACAAATATCGATGAAAATTTGTTATATCCACCTATCTGTGGAAGTGTAAATTAGTCACATTTTTTTTATATAGAAAAAATTGGCCTCACCGTTTTGTTTTTAATTATAAAACAAATAATGTTTTTAAAGTATTACAAAGACTTAATAAAATTTGCATAAAAAAAAATATGCATGGAAATATTGTTATATCCGTTGAGATTTCCATAATATTTCTTTTTAAGTCAACTTTTTCATTAAAAAAAGTCATTTTTTAAAAAATAAATAAATTGATTCTATAGTTATCCGTGAGAATTTGTTAGACTTTTTTTATTTAGACAAAAATTTGTTAGATTTGTGATGATCATTATCCGTAATTTTTTTAACAAATTAATTAATTTCATAGTTATCGATGAAAATTTGGTACACACTACTAAAAAAATGTCATTTTCGGACGGTTTTGGGACGGAATTTAAGGAAGATTCCCACGGAATTCGGATGGAAATGTGTTTTCAGACGGATTTCGAACGGATAGGGCGTTGTCCAAAAAAGCTGCGTCGCAAATCATATGGGTGTAAATCTAGCCAAAGATCCTAATAACATATATAGTCCTGATAAACAGCAACTCAAAAACAGCAAAAATGCAAACCACAAAATGAGTAACTGTTGGAACAGGCCAACAAAACACAAAGCACAACATACACCCAATTGAAACAGCAAAAACGCACAAAACCCACAATCGGGCTGTTACAAACACCATTAACAACAATCTCCAACCTCCATACAACAACAACCCAAAACTCATCCATTCAAACCCATAACATAACAATCGTAGGAGAAAAAAATCATCAACCAAAACACCAACAACACCGTAACACAAACCCAATAACACATCTGTAACAGGAAAACCCCTAATAGAAACACATACAACAACCAAACAGGAAAAAAAAAACCTTCACAAGACCAATACATGAGCCCCTCCAATCTCAAAACCGATCGGACGGAAAACCTCAATCGTCACAAAAGCGCAAGACATGTGCCGCCTCCGGAAGACAAAACGATGAAGGACGAAAAAACCAAGACCAAACCCTCGAGATCTTGGCGTGAGAGTGATGCGGATGGCCAAGCCAATCGTCGCACCACCCTAAATCTTCCGCTACATCGTGAAAGAGAGGTTTGATTGGGAGGGATGAGGGCAGTGTGAATAACCTAGGGAGAGGTCAGAGATTGGGGTTCTTGTTTTAATGACAACTTCTCAAAAAATAGATTTTTTTTTAGAGGAAAAAGAACATATGGTTTAAACTACTAAACTAATTTTGTATCAAAAAATTATTTTTATATAGTTGTATCCAAACAAACAAAATTATTTGTTTAAAAAAGTTACTTTTATCACAGTAAACAAATGCAAAATAGATTCTGATTTTTCATAAAATTTCTAAAATATAATTTCTAAATTATTTTACATCAAAATCACTTTTATTTCAATCTATAACAAACAAACCCTTACTTTATTTCATGTTTCTCCAACGTATTAATTTACCTAATTATTAAATCATATGAGTCCAGCGATATATTTTAAAAAACTAGAAAGCAAAACATCATGGAACAATTCAAGAACGTTTTGATAAAATGGTAGAAGTTAATTCTAATTTAGGCCTCATTTTGAAGTGTTTGTTTAGGATTAGTTTTTGTCAAAATCTATTTTTTTAAACAAAGTTAAAAACTCTTTTTTTCTCTTCCGCCACCGCTCCTGCTAATACTCCATCATTGATCTCTACTCATCCATCTGAACCACCTTCATCTTTCAAAAACGCTTCCGTTCCACTGTCATTGTCGCTGACCAGGTTGGTTCGATTACCTTTTTACCTTGCCACGGTTTTGAGATTTTTCATCCTTAATCCTTTCAATTTTCCCTTGTTCTATGTCTCTTTGTTTTAGCTGCTAAATTTTTTATTCCAAGTTCTTTTGATTCATGGTTTTATGTGTTGTGTTGTTTTGCTACAAACAATAATGCTCTGTTTGGTAGTGAATAGTTGATAAGCTAGCTTATAGGAGTGGATAATTGATAATTATAACTGAAAAACTAGCCGATTGAATTTGTAATGTTTGGTAAAATTTGCAGTTGAACTAGTTTATTAATACGAAATGACATAAAAATGATATGTTTGAGTGATATTTAGTTCTTTTCAATTAAGATTACAGGGGTAAAATTGTGATAAATAATGATAAGCGACAAGCTTTCAGCTATAAGCTACTTGAATTAGCTTATAAAAAAGCTAGAAGCTAATCAAAATAAGCTATAAGCTCGTGAGAAAGTGACCATTACCAAACAGGTCTTTTTTAGTCAATGAGCTTATAAGACATAAGCTATAAGCTCAAAAACAGGTCTTACCAATTAGACCCTAAAGCTTATTTGTTCTTTTCTTAGAAAAAAATGTTGTTTAAGGTTGAAATCCATTTCTTTTGTTACAGCTAAAGACATGTTCTCCAAGACCAAAATCAACACCTTTTTCTGCTACTACCTCAACAACAATTTCAACCTTTACATTCACACAAGATCTATATCCAGTCTCAAAGTTGTATGGCGCAAGGATCCATCACTAGACCAAGCCATAGAACAAGATAAACGCTTCAAACAATGTTTCCGTGTTGTCAAAGAAGTTCTCAACGAACCAGGTCAAGTTATTCCTTTACGCTACCTCGAAAAACGCCGCCAAAGGATGCGACTCAAGGTTAAAATTGACACCTTTTTGAATCAAAACCCTTTTTTATTCGATGTCTACTATGATCGCATCAAGCCCAAAACCGAGCCCGTTAAATTTCTCCGTGTCAGCAATCATCTTCTTCAATTTCTGGAGGAAGAGAAACGAATTTATAAGGAGAATGAACCGTTAATTGTTTCTAAGTTGTGTAAATTGTTGATGATATCAAAGGATAAGGTTGTTAGTGCTGATAAATTGCTTCATGTGAAGAGGGAATTTGGTTTCCCTAATGATTTTTTGGTTGATTTGGTTCCTAGGTATCCGGAATATTTTAGGTTAACTGGTTTACCTGGAGAGGGAAAATCATTTCTTGAATTGGTTAATTGGAATCCTGAGTTTGCGAAATCTGTTGTTGAGAAAAGGGCTGAAGAAGAAAGTAGTGCTACTGGGATTAGGGTTAGGCCTAGTTTCGATGTAAAGCTTCCTCCAGGGTTTGTGCTGAAGAAGGAGATGAGGGAGTGGATTAGGGATTGGATGGAGCTTGATTATTTGTCTCCTTATGAGGACGTTTCTCATTTGGAGCAATCTTCTAAAGAAATGGAGAAGAGGTCTGTTGGGGTGTTTCATGAATTGCTTTCTCTTTCTTTGTATAAGAGGATTCCTGTGCCGATTCTTGGAAAGTTTTGTGATGAGTATAGGTTTTCGAATGCTTTTTCAAGCGCTTTTACAAGGCATTCTGGTATATTCTATCTGTCGTTGAAAGGTGGGATTGAAACTGCAATGCTGAGAGAAGCATATGAAGGGGATAAGTTGATTCACATTGATCCACTGCTTCAGATAAAAGATAGATTTGCTGAGTTGCTGAAGGAGGGTTGGCGACAAAGAGCGGAGCACTTGAAGTTGAAACAAGAGAAAATTAAGCAAGATATGGAACTTGTGGCCACAAGAGTTACTGAAAAATAATGTACAATCAGCGTGTGGATATATATGAAGACCTTTCAATTTGGAAATTTTTCTGGAGAAAAAAGCTTGATCATTGCTGGTGAGTTGAGTACATTTCTCCTTACTTTTAATGATTGTTAATCTTCAGATGCATGGGTTATTTTAGAGAAAATTGAATGGGTTGCCTTTTAGCACCTTGTTACTAAAAAATGCTTAAGTAATATGTTGTTTGTCTTATTTTTATTATTTCTTGATATCTATGTTTTTTTGTCCATGCTTACGTTGTTGAGACAAATTTCATGTTTACTCTAGGGTAGAGGAAGATTGCTGTTTAAATGATACTCCGTTTTAAACAGGGGTATTAACGGTCAACCTGCTTTTGGAATTACCAAAGTCTAAGTATTGCATGCATTACATTCATTGAAATATTATAACTATTACTTGAAATTGTTGGAAGCTGAATGCTAATTTAATTTCAACTAACACCGTCTTGTAGGAATGCACATAAACTTGCCCTTGGCGATGAATTGAACTGTCTAACTATGCACTTTATCAACATATGAAATAAATGCATGAAAAATTACAGAAGATAGGCTAACAAGGAAGGAGGTTGTGAGTGGACTTAAAATTTGTGTTTGTCTAACTCATTGTGCTTTGGAATTTAGGAATTTAACATCATAGTGCTCCGAAATTCAAATAATCCTTTTTGTATCAGACAAATCCTGCATTGAAGTTCAAATATGAAAAACACTGAATTTCTGTTGAAGACATGTGATGTTGGATTTCCTCTTATAATTCAGAGTGAAAGAAACACACATTTATCTGCAAACCATGGATGAAATGAGCTGCATTGTTGGATGATGTCCGAGTTTTGCATCCAAATGATCTAAGAGCAGCAATGAAGTATTTACTTTTAAAAACATTGGAAACAAGCTGAGAAAAGGTGTAAATACCTTAAATTTGCCATGGCACCATGAATGTTAATTTTAGAAAGCTGGTGTACCCATCTGGCTTCTTAGTTCTTACTTCCATTTGTAGATTCTAAAACATTTACAATTTTTTATTTTTGATATAATGTGACAGTATGTATTATCAATTTTGATTTATAATGGAATAAAATTAGAAATATTTTTGTCTGTCCATGGCTCAATTTTTGTTGAAGTTAATGGAATTTTGAAGTACTCTGCACTTTGATAGATATTGTGAAAGCTATGTAAAATAATAAAATATCATCAAAACTTTGTTTACGTAGTTACTGTTGAGTGTGTGGGTGAAGCATAGAATTTTAAAATAAAAAATAAAAAACTAGGGACAAGGAAATTATTATTAATTAAAATAGCACCAATGGTCGTTTTTACAATCATCTATGAGGGGATTTAGACTTTGTTCTTGAGGTTATTAAGTCAAATTTTTATCACTGAGCTGACATCTCACATATAGGATGTGAGCAGCGGAAATAGAGACCTATTTTTTGAAGGATCTAAAGTTTATTTGTTTTCATTAGATATGTGTGTTTCTGTTACTCTATATCATCTAATATATGGGACTTTTTGCTGGAAAAGTCCTTCAGTTGTTGTCCACTCATGTAAAATATAGGTTTTATTAATTTGCACTAATCTGATACACGCATTTCCACACTTCTTAACATTGTTAAAAATGTTGTTCAAAATATTGTTCAGGAACAATGTTGGTGGCTTGAACCCCAATTTAGTATAGTTTGTTCTTACCTACAAAGTCATCACACAAAATGGATGAGAAATGCAAGCAAGCAATGCTAACTTCATTCTCTTGGTAGTTACATTTTATATATTAGCAATTCACCTGATCAACAACCTACTGGAAACAAGTTAATGAATTTGTAAGTATTTAAGCAATTTTACTTCTAAGGAGCCAGTGTGATCATTTTTACTTTCATGTTCAAATATATTAGCATAAGAGGAAGAAACTAGAAAGAGACACAATATGAAGAGAGTCAATGTTTTTAAATCACTAACTCTGGTTCTCACATTTTTTGCATTTGCGCCAAAAATGGAGAGCGAGATCATACCACCAGTTATTCACCTTCCACCGCCGGCCCTTCGTCCACTCTGTGCACCCCAACTAGCACTAGTAAGCTATGCTTGTGGAATGTTACCTTACACTCCAGGATCACCATCTTCTCCGATCCTACCTCCACTCTCTCCTTCATCCTCCAATGACGATGGGGGACACCATAGTCATCACAACCACCACCACAGGCACGGCCATAGACACCGACATCATGATACCACGCAAGAAGATAACTGTTGCCGGTGGGCTAGAGCATTGGACAGCCGATGTGTGTGTGAGATTTTAGTCAGGTTGCCTCCTTTTCTCACAAGACCTCTGCATAAGTACTCAGTCGTCTTCGGAGAATCTTGTACGGTCACTTACTCATGTGGTGGACCAATATGATGGGCAAAATTACGAATGGTGATGCCACCAAAAAAAGTGCAGTAGTGGAAAAGAATCTGATGTTGTGTCTGGTATTATGGGTTGAAGTTGTGGTTATCTTTTCTGATTCCTAGTCTTGTTATTTAGCTAGCTGTTGTTGATTGTTGGACTTAATTTCCAATTGTTGTGTGGTCAGATGTTGGAAGAAAAAAAAAACAAAGTGAGCTGTAGCACTCACATAAATATAGTTGTAGGCTTTGCAGCTTGATGGAAGTATACCTATCTATATAAATATTTTACTCATTGAAATTCATATTTAATGTATTATGTGCATCTCAGTGACTTTGTCATAATCACGATGAGCCACCATAATTTTGTAAAAGTTATGGACAAATCCATCTTAATACCAAATATGCGTTATGCCATTTTAGGCTTTTATAGTAAACTTTACATATCACTGTGATATAAAGCTATTGGTAAATAGGCCAACTTTACTACTGAACTAACAAAAAGACCAAAAACTTTCAGCTTAGTACATCATCATTACTTTTACCGTATTGTGGAAATCTCTTTCTATGCCAGGAAACAGAGAATCTTTTTGCACTAACATCATCAAATGCAGTTCACAAAAAGGAATTGTTTGTTCTTCTTATCTTTTTGTAGGGATTAGGGAGGTTGGGACATTTACTTCACATTTTTTCCTGTGAACAAATCAGTATAATAAAGTTGTTAATATATATCTCCAAACAATAACAACACAAACAGTATGACCCTCGTAATAGTGAAAAGGGAAGAATAAAAAAAGTGTACATTTCTCCTTTCCTATCCGTAGCACACCATTGAGTGCGCCACTGTATTGGATATATTATCATTCTATAGAATGCCTTATAGGGGACATATGCAGAGAAATGGTTCAAATGCTTACAATTTGAAAATGCTAACGAGTATACTTGAAACACTAAGGAAATAAATATAATAAAAAGTTGTTGTTTTCAATATAAAATCACTTTATGTTTTGTTAACGAGTGCTCTTAGGACACTAGTTAGCATGATCTATAAAATAAGATAAGGTGTTTATTCATCTATACACGATAATAGTGTTCCTGTAACACTGAGTTTTAGCTTGCTGTAGTACAGCATAAGACAAGGTTTTACTCACTATACACGATAATAATGTCCATGTAACACATTTTGTGTTAACTTTATTTTTTCTTCAAGAAATTTGATGTTAACTTTAATCCAGTGAATGGTAGTTATATAACCGACTGTAACTATAAAAGACAATGAAAGCATGAAGAGAAGTGATATTATTTTCATAAGAGAAAACAATTTTCAGTTTTCTCATAAAAGAGCAGTATCTTCACCAATCACCATCATAGGATACAACAAAAAGAAGGTAGAAAGACGAAAACAATTGCATAAAAGTATCAAGAACATTATAGAAATCCACATATATATTCCTACTCTTACAAAAAAATTTATGGTAACAGTTAGTGGGTAGAAACACTATGTTTGTGCATTGTCAACGTTGAGTTTCCAGATGGGAAAGTATTGCATAAACAATGTTTGACTTATCTATCGTACAAGAGAGGAATGAGGGAAGAGGAAATGGATCGATATGGGGGATAAATATTTATCTGAAGAAGAAAAAACTCATTGTAATTACATATTTATAGGATAAGAGTGATAAAGAGATCAATGTTCGATCTCCATCCAACATAATACTCCTCTGATTCTTATGATAAGAAAAAATTTCAAAAATTATTTTGGTCATATTTATAAAATAAAAAAAAAGATAACAACTTTAAAGTTTATTTATTGTTTAAAAGAACTTTCTAACTCTCATTTACTCTGTCTTTTTAATATTAATGGTTATATTTAATACTTCGCAAGTTTTTATGAAAATATATTTGTAAAAAACTTTCAAAAGCTTACAACAACTAATGATCATCTGATCTTATGTTCAAATAAGTTTGTTGTCGTTAAAACATCAACTTAAGAAAGATTTTGTGATTATCATCAACAATAGGCATTTTTGGTATTTGTTTCTCTTATTGTTTCTAGATTTGTATGTTTCAAAGTTTAAGGTTTGCCTCCACTACGTTGGTGTCATCTTAACATATGTATCAGTCTTCATGATTGATTTTAGACTTTTGTGATATCCTTGTCATTTAATCTGCTTTACTAGAGATTATTTGGCTCGAAAGAGTTGTTACTGCTTGTTGTCGTTAGTTGAAGGGAGTTGAAGATGCGCGTATCCTTTTCCATCTTTATGGTTGGTTCATTACTTGCCTATTCCTAAGACCTCATGTTGGTGCTTGCTCGCAAATGTTCATAGATCATATTTTTTTGTAGCCTGGTTTTGCATTCGTATCCTGGTTTGTTAAGTTGTGCTTGTGATTGATGCTCTTCTGTTAGAATTGACTATGGAGGAATTCCCTTGTGTTGATTTACTTATGTGTATTACGCGTTATGGTTGACCTACACTTTTGAGTGGATTTACTGGATTAGGTTTTGTGTCCCTCGATTTTTGTACCTTTGTTTTTTATTGATGGGTCCTGTTAACCGGTGCCCCCGAGGCACTGGTTAAGGAATCCAAAAAAGGAAAATTTGAATTAAAAGTAACACTTTTTTGACTTTTAAGAAATTGATTACACAATTTCCAATACAAAAGCTACTATATTTGCTTCCTTAACCAGTGCTCTGGGGCAGGCACTGGTTAACATTTCCCTTTATTAATCTACTTTCTCTCCTGCTGAAAGAAAATTAAGATCAAGCCTCGATAAAAATTTAATGAATTAACTTTATTATTAGTTAAAAAAAATATTAAATGAATTTCATTACAATAGATTTTTTGGTTCATCGGCTCATCGGTTCCCTCCACTTGAGGTAATCATATTTAAGACATGTCAAACAATAAATATGGATAACCCCTTAAGTCATGATGCAAACTTTGGCGTGTCATGTGTCTAGATCTAATACCCATTTTTCGTTTACAAAAATTTAATTAATAATTTGCTTCTAAAAAAATATATATAATAATTTCACTAAAATATAACCATTAACTTTAAAAAGCGTCATTTTCATAATTTTCCTTGGGCTCAATATGGGTTGGGCTGGACATGACAATGAATTACTCAAAAACTTAAGAATTCTGCACTTTATCCAAATGATTTCGCTCATTCCCAAGTAAAATTCCATATTTACCCTTACGCATGTTAACTCACGTAGCGTGAGCCAGTTATAATAGTAGCGTGACTTAAGTCACGCAGCGTGAGTTAACTCACGCTACGTGCTGTTCTTAGCCCAGGCAGAGCCTCATTCTGCCTCATTTTCAGACAACACACTCAAATCTCTCTTAAATTACCCAACTTCAAAATTCCTTCAACTTCAAATCAAACAACACTCCAATAACAAGAACAAGTAAGCTTTCACTTAAATTATGTTGGTATGATAGATTTTTTCACTTAATCTAGAATTT
>Ga0315913_1004092_pt1 | contig 17622 bp, 8 predicted proteins | sample MpolsnodulesMG_FD_207736 | JGI IMG/M metagenome (GOLD analysis project Ga0315913, IMG submission 207736) | Medicago polymorpha root nodule microbial communities from Los Angeles, California, United States - small nodules | ecosystem: Host-associated > Plants > Roots > Nodule | place: USA... | reverse complement strand
TGGGTAATGAAGTTGGCACCCTTAATGTTTAGTTTACTACTATTTGATTTCTATTTTCAGTTTTTCTTCTAACCTTCCCCCCAAAAAAAAAAGATAGTATAACACATATATTTATAGTAGTATCTTTTTTTTGTCTAAATTATTATTTTTCTCTCTATTTCACAATAAATGTTATTTTGAATACAACTTTTTTTGGTAAGGTTAGAAAGTAACCAAAAGAAAAAACAAAAAAAAAGCTATAGAAATCAAATGGAAGCCTTCTTTAGCCATGAAGTTTGTACTCGTATTTTGCTCATACAAAATATGCACCAAAGTAAAATTCTCTTATCGTTATAAGGTCTCATATATTTGGACAATGGTTGAAGCATGAACATGTAAGTTATGATTAATGGACCCAATGAAGATACTCACTGCTTCAAAGGAATCACTTCACAAATCACATTGGTATTCCCTCCGATTATGATAAATCTGTGGTTCCGGATGACACCATCAATGCCAAGGCACAAAGATTCTTCTAGGAAATTACCATATACATTAAGCTCAAGAACTCCCTCGAGTGGTAATGTCCAATACACCAATAGACATGAATATGATATATCAAGGCCATTGTGTGGGTAGTAAGTAATGCAATAGTAGTGTAAAGGAATGTTTCCCTCACCATCTCTAATATCTAACTCCCCTTTATGCTTATGAATGGTAATAATATTCCAATTAATATAGTTCCAAGTGCAAGAGTCCATCCCCTCCCCTGAGGAAACTCCTAGCCATTCGATCCTGATGATTGCAGATATAGTTAGGAAGATGGTGTAGTTGCATTGTATAAACTGGAATTATTGTCGTTAGCGATTTCACAAGACAAGCTCTTTTGTTCAAAAGTCTTTGGTGCTGCCAACTTCATTACCGAACACAAAGTTGGGTAACTTTCCCCAAATGACTCAAACTAATCTTGTAGTTGTACCGTGATTATATGTTGGATCCTCCCCACTAAAATTACAGAGCCCCTCTTAAGGACTATTCATCTAATCATATGATTTGAAGCCAACAAAACATTATTGTCAATATTCTAGTTAAAAGGCTAAAAATTAACAAACATAGTGTAGAACAAGTGATAGATACTCGAGTCTCTTAATCAACTAGTCCAGAGTTTAATTTATAGCATGTGCGTATGAAAAAACATTTGTTGAGAGAGGTCAACCTTTAAATAAATCTCAGTTGTCTTGAGGGGATTCATCTTCGTGGTTATTCAATGAAAAGGCAAAAAATTATCGTATGCATTTACAAGATCATAGATTAGGTAAACTACTTAAATGCTCTCTCTTGTTTCTATTATAGATTAGATACATCAGTTATTCAATAAAACTATCAAAATATTTTTTCTTTTTTATAATAACTAACGAAGGGAGAATGATTTTTCTTTCTTTCTTAATTTCAAGCTAGATTAGATGACTTAGTCTCCTATTTCTTTGAGTTTAGTTGAGAAAATTCAGGACAATTTAACATCTAAATAAACACATGAAAAATAATGGTAAAATATATGTTTATTCTTTCAATAGTAAAGGGTTACAGTTGTCACTATTATCAAGCAAACTCCAGTTTGTTCAGCATTTTTTGTTTGTTGAACCTCCTAATTTCTCTTGCTTATAAATATCTAACCAATTTCATGCAATTCATAATATGTAACAAAAAGTAAATTTCTCATATCACAAGCTACAAGTACAAACTAATACTTTCTCTTATGGCATTGAAGCAGTTGTCACTTATTTTCATGCTCTTCTTTTTAGGTAATTATAATTACATTTTTATCTTTTTATCCAACACCTTATTTTGGATGATTAGTATGCAGGGTTAGTATTGAGAGTTTTTCCATTGATTGTGAATGATTAACAGTGTAAAGTTTTGGTGCATAAAAATTGAACACTTCATTTTTTTTTAACCAGTTTATTCACATATATTGTAATAATTTTATAATAATGTACCTCATTTGTGATTTTTGTTTATTTGTAGGAGTGGATGCAACTATTTTCACTTTACAAAATAAATGTAGGAACACAATGTGGCCAGGAATTCTAACAGGAGCAGGAAAACCTCAACTACTTGATGGTGGATTTCAGCTAAAACCTGGCCATGCTATAAACATTACTGCACCAAAAGGGTGGTCTGGCCGCTTCTGGGGCCGGAGCGGATGCACATTCGATATATCCGGTAAAGGAAAATGCATCACAGGAGACTGTGGAGGCAAACTTAAATGTGTTGGAGCCGGAGGTGAACCACCGGCTTCTCTAGCCGAGTTTACACTAGACAGTCCTGAGGGTGATTTTTATGATGTCAGCCTTGTTGACGGCTATAACCTGCCGGTTTCAATCGTCCCCTTTGGAGGATCTGGACAGTGTACGACAGTTGAATGTCGTTCGGATTTGAACAGAAACTGCCCGGCCGGATTGGAGTTGAAGAACATTAATGGTCGGGTCGTTGGTTGTAAGAGTGCTTGTATGGCTTTTAACAAGCCAGAATATTGTTGTACTGGAGACTTCAATAGTCCAAAGAAGTGTGAGCCAAGCAGTTATTCAAAGGTGTTTAAGGCTTCATGTCCTATGGCTTATAGCTATGCTTTTGATGATGCAACCAGCACTTTCACTTGCAAGGGAGCAGATTATTTAATTAGCTTTTGTTAAAGATGAAAGGAGTTGATAAACATTATTGTATGAGTGTGTGTTTGGTAAATTGATTATATCTCATTTGTGCAATGTTTAGAATGCACTTAATGAGTAGAGTTTCTACATAAAAGTCACAAGTTCATAACATATATACCACGTAAGAGTTTGTTATGAGAAATATAAGGAATAATTTGATCAATAGGCATCAAACACATTATTCTAGGCTAGAGGTTTATAACACTCACATATCTTTCACACAACCACTTGTGTTAGACACCACTTTTACGTGGTTGATTAAATGGTATGATTATGTAATAAATCTATCTATTTACTATTCTAAGAGAAGTCTTCTATTAGGTGATTAAATATTAACTTTAGTGTAATGAATATCATTAATCTAGCATAATTGTTTTGCTAATTCAATATTTATGAAAGAAGGTTATCTTATCTGAGTCCCACAAGCTTATTACAAGCTTCATCTTCTGCAACGTCCTCATTTGCACCTGGTTGATTCGGCAAACGAAAAAACTGCCATATAAGTGTGCCACTGTGACTGGCTCGAAATCCATCATGTTATATGCTAAGAGCCCCACATTGTTAGTGATGTACTCTAAACACGTGTTGATAACTAGGGGCAATTCTCTTCTCACAAGCCGGTATTGTGGGGTTGTGTTAGGCGCAACCACAAATTCTAATATATGGTGCTGCCATGACGGTAATTTTACAACACAACATTGTATAAACAATTGAATATGTTGCTGCCTTGAGTAAGGGTCGTGTTAGAGCCAACCACAAATTCTAAGATAGTATATGGTGTCGCCATGACAGTAATAGACATGACAAATAAGTTACTTTTCAAATACATTGAGTAGAAGCTTATACACCAGCACCTCACAAATTTATGAACCAAAATAACTGTTTATTCATTTTTGAAATGTAGCTGATTTCATATCAATGCCAATCAAAATAACATAGTAACTTCAAAGGCAAAAACTATGCCTAATAACTATCCTTGAAAAATACATCAAAAATTTGAAGGGAAAAAATATGGCAGAGTATACTTGCTATATACATAATCAATAGAACAGGGGATGATATATATTCTACAAAACACTGCAACAACTGAATCTCTTTTTAGATTTTTGACATTCCAGTTCTTGTGACGAGACCAATAATTTTGTTCCCTCAAATTCAAGATTTACTTTATCCCAATTTCGCTCATGTCCATCAGCAGTGATGTGTTTCTTACTCATTGTTACATATATTTGTGAGAGAAGACCAAGGAAAGCTGGTTCTACATTGCTTGAGTCGAGTGCTGATGTCTCAATGAAGAAGAGACCTTTCTGTTTTGCCAAGTCTTTGGCTTCCTCGATAGGCACTTCTCGGATTGAACTCAGGTCAGACTTGTTGCCAACAAGCATGACAACTATGTTTTTATCTGCATGATTATGTAATTCATCTAGCCACTTTTCAATATGGTTAAAGGTATGGCGCTTGGTTATGTCATATGTGAGCAATGCACCAGTTGCACCTCTGTAATATGCGGTTGTAATTGCCTGATACCTGTCACGAATGGCAACATTGTCACATGAAAACTCAATTGACATGCATAATGTATTTCAAGGACACTCTTGTGAATAAAATCAGCAATCTAACTAATAAAACACAAGTATACATCATTTTGGGCCATAAATGTGTAAGCCGTGGTCGGTATAGTCCCTGAGTGTATCAAATTCAAAAGATATCCCCAAGACTCTTTAGTTAGTAACTTAATGGATCAAATTGACGAACAAAAAACACATTTGAGGACTAAACTAACTAACAAGAGACATATTGGAGAACCAAACTCACTAATATGTATGTTTTTATAAATATTTTCAAGGACTGTTGTGACAACGCCACACGTACTTAAGGACTAAAATGAGTGTTTACTCAATAGTAAAACACATTATCATGTCAATTGGTAAACTAGTTAAATTTATATTCATCATACACTCGCTCACATTGTGTTGCCTCATAAATAAAGTCGCACTCTCTGCAATGTTCAACACATTCACAGAATCGGCAATTCAAAGTTTTTGGATCAAGATCAGATGATTCCAATTTTGAGTTTGCTTATAAAATTGTTCTGATTTCAAGCTTGGAATCAAAGTCATCCAATATCGATCCAATGGCTCCAAGCTGCTAACACTGTGAATCTATGCAATCTTTGACAGTCGGTGATCCGAATGTAGCATAAACTAACAACAGAAAATTCGCAAATTAGTTAAATTAATAATTCGTTATACACTTAGCCCCATTATGTCGCATGATAAATGAATGAATTCGGATTCTTTGCAATCACAGAGTCAGCAGTTCAATGTCGTTGTATCAAGATTAGATGACTCTGCTTTTGAGTTTGATCATAAGGTTGTTCAAATTTTTACACCGGTAAATCAACTTTAAAAACAAACTCATAATCAGAGCCCTAAAATCTTGATCAAAGGCTATACTCTGCTGACTCCATGAATGCCTGAATCTTTGATTGACATTGGGAATCCAAATTCAACATAAAATAACAACAAGCAACCAAAAAGTCATCAACTTCCAAACATTTTTACTATATTATAATAAAAAAACAATGCTGTGGAAAATATCAGATCTTAACTTATTAGATCTTAGTTAAATTCTTTATTATTAACCACATAAAATAATAAAAAATTTAGCACAAAACACAATAAAATTCAATGAAAATAATTCACATTTTGATAAATAAACAAAAAAAATTGACAAAAGAAAATTTAGGACCTTTCTTGACCAGCAGTATCCCAAATCTGAGTCTTGACAAGTTTATGATCCATAAGAACAGTCTTGGTCAAAAACTCAACACCAATTGTAGCTTTAGATTTCAAATGAAACTCATTTCTAACAAACCTATTCAAAAGCTGAGATTTTCCAACCCCAGAGTCACCAATCATAACAACCTTGAACATATAATCAATACCCTCATGATCCAAATCACCTTGAAACTGAGCCATTCTCTTTTTCTATGTGATTTTCAATGACCCTTTTGAAAAATGAATGTGATAAAACAAAACCCACCTTGGATCTTCAATGTTTGATGCATAAAAATTTGGTCTTTTTTTTATGTTAGTGCACACGTTTTTTGTGTTCTATAGAAAGAGGTTTCGTAAGAGAAGAGAAAAAGTGTGGTTGATGAGGCAATTTTGGTGTGTGAATGTTATGCTTCTTTTGTGTGTTGATAGCATAGCACATTGCTTGTAGTCATTGAAAGCGTTCTTGTTAGGAAAGTGAAGAAAGAATGACAGAAAGAAAGGAAAGAAACGTATGAGGGAGGATTAAGGATATTGACTCTATTTTGACTTTATTAGTATAACTTTTTTTTTTAAAAATGAAATATTAACAATGGTTTAGTGAAAATCTATTTTTTAACCGATGTTATTTGCGTGGAATTGGAGAGACTAATCTTAAGTCTAATGAAATCACAATGAATGACAATATCTCATGAAATTAGAATATATGACATGTAACTAAGTTGTAAGAATTTATTTCCGATCTCATCCAAATCCTCTTATACAATAATTACTTTTCTAACCGAATTTATAATAATATATTTTAAGTTTTAAATAGAGGTCTCACAAAATATTTAATTATAACTTTTTACAATAAATTTAAAATATTTGAACAAAAATTATACTTTTTTTTTTAAGAAGCCAAATTAGTTCATCGAAATTGACATCAAACAAACACCACTAAACTAACACAAGTGGGTTGAATAAGAAATATATTATATTTTTCCAATGCAAAAAGATTCAAAATTTTCATTGATTACATTTTAATACATTCAAAATTATTACATTCATTTATAGAATCCAAAATTTAAATAATTATAATACTACCTTTAATATTTGCAAAAAAAAATAAATCCAAAATATTAATAAATAAAAAAATTACTAAATTAGAAATTATATTATATCACTTCAATGAAAAATGATTCAAAATCACCATTAGTTACACACAATAACTTATAATTATTACTTTCCTTTTCATAATATAAACTTCCCAAATCTTTTTAAAAAAAATCCTAAATTTCATATTGATTCCACCTAAAAATAATTATCATGTTAGTCGACATCGGCATATAGCTGGTTAAGATTTATGCAAGGATTCTCCCAACCGTTAGAAGGTTAGGCAAAGGCTGGGACTCTAGAGTGAGGGAAAGTTAATTCGTTCCAAGTGTACTGACTAAGTATGCGGGTCTTGAGGATCCCACACTTAGTTAAAGTTTAGTAGGACTGGACAATCATGTATAAAACTCATGTTCCATATTTATATCGCCACTAACTGGAAAGAGCGATTAGAGATGAACCACATTCATGGGAGAGTTGTCCACCAAGGACCTTGTCAACAGATGCGAAGAAGGAAGTTGAGAGTTGAACATGGAGTTCCAAGAACCTTCAAAGAGGAAAACTAACGCACTACTCGCAAAATTATCCGAGCAAGGGTCGGACATGTAGGCCATATCGTTTGGCTAGTAGGGATAATTTTTGCTTATAAATATTCATTGTGTACATTGTAATTGACACATCCAATCAAACACAACTATTTTTTCGTAACTTTTATCTCTTTATCAATCTGCCTTTATCTTATCATTTTTAGCATTTTGGAGTATATTATCAAACAACCCAAACAACCGTACATAATGCTCTACTGGAGTAGTTAATGAGCCTTCAACTGAAGAACAAAGTTCGTTCTTCGTTGTTAGTCACTTGAAGAAAAGAGAATCATTGTTGATGCCTTCCACCGATACCTCAACTAAGTTCTTGCTTTGTTAATAAATTTAGCACGTCAAGTGGGACAATACGATCTTTACCATTTAAAAATTCAGCTCTCCATATCAAGATTACGTTTGACGTATGTACTTGAGATTTGAAAAGAGTCTTAGCAGTATGGATCAACCACCATCATTAGCATCTAGAAGACTAGGCCAACAACTGCCGAATCAACCTTCACAAATGTTATGAATGGCATTATTTGTCACTCATCCTAGTGTTTTTGAGGCATCACTTGTGATCAACTTGAGACTCTAGTAGGGTGATAGATTGGTAAGGGGATATATGACATTAAATAGACCTATTCCAAGTGTATGTGACGTTGCTTAAAAAAAAGTGTATGTGACGTTTTTCACAACAATCATGTTTATTTAATTAGTATTGAACTCTTCCCAATATTTGATTCGTTTCTTAATGGTGTTTCAAACTAATTGTCTCCGGATACAACATTGGATGGAAAATGTATTGAGAAAATTGAATCAAGTATATCAAATAGTATTAGATATTTGAATGAGATCGACACCATTTCAAAATGTTTACATCTACCCAAATTATGATAATTGTTATAAGAATATGCCAAGTCAACACCCTCTTTTTGCATAGAATCTCAAGCATTTGGCTTGGTAGTTGGTTATTCAACAACATAACATCTTTAAACACGTACATCATTCAGTTAAGTGTATCAAAACATTTGTCATCAATATTTTCATGAAATATCCATCCACAAATAACATCCAAGGAAGATCATTATCTCCATAACCTTCAATCACATCATATGAAGCATGAACCACTAAAATCAGGCGTGTTGTGATGTTCGACATGCGTCAATGTCCAACACTCGGACGCCACTCGTACAACACGTACGTGAGGAAAAACTTGGACAAGTCTCCCAAAGAATTGTTTTTCTTAGAACACTTCTTAGATCAATGTCTGACACTCATATGATACTCATACGACACATGTCGGACAACTCCGATAAGTAACTCAAAATATTTGTTTTTTCTTTGCTCTGAATCTCCTAGACAAGAATTAAAATGTGTTGAAGCAATGATGATCACCAAAGGATTAAAGACATAAGTTGGATAAATTGCTTAATTTAAATGCGCAGACACGTGCGAGCGCACTGTGTCAATGTTCTATTTTATTTTTTAATAGCAGTGTCAATGTGTCTGTGCTTGTGTCGTGTCAAATGTTTGTGTCAGAGTTTGTGCTTCATAGGTAGTATAGGTTGTGGGAAGTTTTTTAAAAAACGGTCCTTCACTGACAAAAAGGTATAGGTAGCCGACGTTACCGTTTTCCCTTAAAACTGCGATGAAACACTGTTGCGCCCGCAAAAAATGCCGTTCATGACAATAGACATAAAATCCAGATATTTTTTCAATTGAGATAGATGAAAATCATATTTTTAATACATATTTGATCATAAATTACATAATGTTATCTCCTTATCTAGTTTAGAACTTCAAATCTATCTTTAGTTGAAGTTATTTACCTTACTATCATTATTTAAGATTGTGTAATGTTGTGATTAATTCAAACCGCGACAACCAGAATCCGTAACGCAACATCCGTAACAACCGAAATAGCGAAATCTTTTACGAGCCTATCAATCGTTATTTAAAAACTTTGCCGAAAGACCACAAGCCTATCAATCGAAGTTTGTTCTTCATAATGATCGCCTTCACGACCAAGAGTGATAATTCTTACCCTGCAGAGGATGATTCACCAATGTTGTCGGATTTTCATTGATATGAACATAAAAGGGATTTTGCGAGGGATTTGTAAGATCTGAAATACCCGACATCTGTACAGGTTGAGGATCATGATTGCAAACAACATCATAAAAATGTGCAACAAAGCTTAACCTGTGAGTTGTGATATCATCATAACAAAGAAATGAACTCTCACAGAAAATGAAAGAAAGAGAAGGAAAATTATGAAAAGCTTTTGAAGATTGTTATTCAACTCAATTCATAATGAAGCACAATATATTCTTATATAAGCACAAATTATGAATACTAGCTTTCAACTCAAATTATAAACACTACATAAAATCACCTAACTGTTAACATTTTTCTTCCAACTAACTTCAAGCAACTAACTGTATATTACTGCTATGACTTGCAACAGAAGCAACCACAAGTAACTCTACCTTCATCATTGTACTTCTATTGATACTTCAACAATCACAAAACCAATTATTTTGTTCATTCAAAGTATCAAGCATTCAACTGAATACAGTTGTTGGCAATTTTGACATCCACCCTTCTTCATCAATAAAAGAGATATTCAAGAATTGATTAAGTTCAGGTTGACTCAAGTGTTTCATCCATTTCACACGCTTTGATTTGTTTGCTCCAGGTCCTCTACATCCCTCCTCCACAAAAGTAAGGTTTTCTCTGCAATTAAATTTATTTAACACATGATCAATGTGAGATAGTGTTAATCTATGAAGCACGGACATGGACATCAGACATGACACGGACACTGACACGGATAATAATTTGAGAAAATGATATAATATAGTGTAATTATTGACGTTGTGTCGGACACTGACGCGTGTCCGACACCGGAACACGTCTAATTCAATGAGTATCCGTGCTTGATAGGTGTTAATTGAAAGGTCACTTGTAACTTATAAATATGCACTAAAAAAAATGTAATAGTATCTTACTCATGGCCAACATAGGCTCTAGGATTCCAACCCTCAGGACTAACAACATCTGATAGATATGAATCAGTTATGATGACTCTTGCATAAGCACCCATTGCCCTTCCAAGTTGAACCTTTCCTCCTGTCCCACTTATGTTACAATTTTTAAACACAAACCCACTTGGATCATTTGGTGAATCCCTTTGATGTGCTGTAATAACCCCATCTCTTTTGGGACCATATTTCCCCATTGAAAAAAATATTGTACTTGCCTGCAAATTTACAACCAAATTAGATTATACTGCATGTGCCTTCAAATATATAAACAAAGGTAACTAAATTCATATTTATTAGAAAATTAGTTAAATATGATTAAACTTTTTGATCTCATAGAAAAGATGAATTCTCAAAAGTACCCTTTGATTATAATTTTTTTATTGCTGAAAGATTGATATTGAAAAGGGAATTGTTGGTTAAAACGAAAATAAACTCAAGAAATTTTCACGACAGTATATTTAATACATGGTATCTCCTAAATAAAATAAAATAAAACACGACATTCGTGTTTTCCGGCCAAGGAGAAATGCTATTGGCTAAACTGTGTATTGCGAACGGCTTGGGACAAAACTTCTCGTGTTAAATAGCAATGCTCTATCGAAAAATAAATTTTCAACAAAAACTACTTACAAGTAACTCTCACAAGTACTTTTTTAGTTGATAATTGCATATAAGTTTATTTTTATTTCATTTTATCTTTTGTTTATAAAAGAGACCGGAAAACGTACTTGTGATTAATTAAACTTTTTTTTCTTTCTAAAAAGACTACTTAAAACACTAACTAGTATATAAGAGAAATATAAAAATTTGTAAAAATAAAAATATAGGAATGTGAAATCTATTTTATTTTACCTCAAAGAGTGATTGACCATCCCCATATATGAAATCGGTTCCACCTTGGATGTAACAATTATTGTAGTAATGGCGACCATAGTCATCACATAGGGTATCTTGTACCCCTAGAAAAGCACAACTAAAGAAAGCACATTTGTCTGCATAGATTCGAAAAGCTTTGGCTTGTATGATGTTATTGACCTCTGATAATAAGGGGCTGTTCAATGTATTCTGCGAACATATAGAGTACAAAAAATGAATTCTCTATGTAACATTTTCCCTTAAAAAAAAATGTAACATTCAACAATACTTATGCCAGAAAAAAATTAGGTTTAAATGTACTTTTTTCTACGATTTAAAAAAAAAATATAATGAAGTTTTGATCCTTTTATTTTAAAAATCAATGTTTTGTCTCTATTAAAATAATATATCATTTTGTAAAATACAATTATATATTGAATCAAAATAATATTTTAATTAATTATTTTAATAATTAATTTTTTTTTGAAGAAATAATAATTAAAATATTTTATAAAATACTAATTATTGAATAAAAACAAAATAATAATGACATGAAATTAAGTTTATCCACCTAGGTGCTGCCACGTCATCCAAATTGACCCTAAAATGGGATGGGGACCAAAGCTCATAAATGTGTTCAAAAACCTTACTTTTAAAATGAGGAGACCAAAACTTCATTATTTTAAAAAAAAAAAAAATTTATAATATGCAAATTTGCACATGTTAAGAAGTTTAAAATAGAAATTTTACACATGATAGAAAAACCATTTTTATACATGTTAAACAAACCCTTTTAAAAATAGAGGAATCAAAAATGTATTTATCTCAAAAAGTTATTTAACATAAATATCCACCGTGAAAGTAATGCCCTTTGCAACAGTATTATTTGCTTTTGATACGAAAGTAGCATCTTCATGTGTACTCCATTCAATACTCGTTGAACTGCTACCAGCTCCTTCAAGATAAATGCATGGTTTGCTCATGGGAATTAAGACTTGCTCTCTGAACATTGCACAAACAATATAATGCAATTTGTATCAATCAATTGTACCAAGAAGAATATTATAAATACTTTTTTACATTTGCATTCATGATAGTCATATTATTAAAAACCTTTTACTTTAGTCTAAGCTATATCTAAAGTTATGGTTGACTGTGATTTGTTGATAATGAAAAACCTTTTTCTATGGATACACTTTATCAAAATTTAACTTATTTTTCATTAAACTAATCTTTAATAAAAACATATATCAGTTGTCAAAATCGAGACTTTACTTCAGGTCAAAAGGGAATAACAATATCGGGACTGGTAAAATCGCAATCAAAATCGAAGGATTTTACTCAAGGACTTTTTTAGAATCGATATAAGAAATTGTAAAATCGCAATCAAAATCGATGAATATTACCAAAAAATAATAATACTAAATATATGTTATAAATGGTATATAGTCACAAATGACTTAGTTTATAAGAAATCGTAAAATCGCAATCAAAATCGATGGATTTTGCATATTTTAGGATTCTACTATGGATTTAGGTCGTTGAAGGTGAAGAAAGTCGCAAAATCCTGAATTTTAGGATTTAAGTCGGGATTTTGACAACTCATCACTATGTTTATGAAAAATTACCGTGATGTCTCACGTTTTTGAATGTTAATCCTCTAGTTTCACATAGAAAATTTGTTCTGTTTAATCTAAAATTCGATTAGAGATAAATAAAGTTTGACTTGAATTTTAAAAATAAATCAATGTATAATATATAACCCTGTTATATAAATTTATAGTTGGAAAGGAGAGAAATATACCTATAAACACCAGGGGAAATTTGGATGTGAATCCACTGAGAATTTCCTCCAGGGACAGAATCAATGACACTTTGAATTGTTTGGAAATTAGTTTCGCCTGATTTACTAACCGTAATGGTCTTGAAAGGACTGCTACAATCTTGTGATTTACAAAGATCAAAAGCAAGTACTACAAATATTAAAATGACAACAAAGGATTGTAGTGACTGCATTTTCTTTTTGCTCTATTGAGTATGTAATGTGGTGCAAAGTATTCAACACAATCACAAGACTTTATAGTGGATTTTTTTACACATCTTACTAGTAGGAAATATTTATCAACTTTTTTGATGACTAATATTTATTGAGAATTTGACTGACCATCTATAACACGACCTTCCTTTTGAACCATATTTTTTTTTTCATTTTATGGAAGAAAATTACTATTGGTTGTCTTTGCTTTGTTTTAAAAAATTGATTTGATATGAATTTTTTATTTTAGTTTATTATTGAATATTAATTTTATTTGGATAATCATAAAAAGAAATTTCTTTTATTTTGTAAAATCTTTCTGGTTTTATTTTGAAATTAGAAAATTTTAACAAATTCTAAAAGATTTATTTCTTATTATATTTCATAAATGTAACATTTGTTGATTTTGTCTAAGAAAAACATTTGGAGATTTCTTAATACATATTATTATCTTTTTTTTAAGGAACATTTTATTTTTGACAAAAATATTTAAGGAACATATTATTTTTGACAAATTTGCACATGTTAAGAAGTTTTAAATAGTAACTTTGCATTGGAACTTGTATATTTTGTATTAAATACATAACTTTTTAATAAATAATTATTTATTTTCAATAAAAATTTACTATTTTTAGTAACTTTAACATATGCAATGTTGCACATGTTAAACAAACCCCTTATCTTAATAGTATGTTTTATATGATTATTGCAACCGAAATTGAGGTGGTGAACCAATTTTTTTTAGAGAAGTGATATTTTGGCACAAATTATACAACAGCCAGTGATTAATGCAGTTCAATGGTTAATTACATTTAATTGATCCTTAAAAAAAATTACATTTAATTGATGGTTAATAAGATATTAATTTTATTAATTTGAAATTAAATAGTGTTATTTCTTCCATAAATATTACAACCTCTTTTCCTAAATATAAGACCAAAATCACAAAAATTAAGAAAGTTGATATTTGTATTAAAATTATTTGTAATCACTATTGTTTTTACAATTTTATCATTTAAGAGAAATAGTTAGTTTATGTTTTCAACATGTTATTTATTGCTCATTGAAGAAAAATATGTATAATAAATAAGGTTATGTAGGTAAAGAAATAATTAATATAGTTGAAAATAGCAAAGAGATCTTATAAAAAAGGACATTTTTTTTCAAAAAGGACGGAGGTAGTAATATTTAAGGAAGAAATAACACCATTTAATTTTAAAATTAATATCCAATGAACCATTGGTTAGTTTGTTTTTTATGGAACCATCGGTTAGTTATGCAGTTCACCGGTTAATTACATTGAATTGAATATTAATTTACATTGAACCATTGAATAAAACTAGGTTAAAGTGCAATTTTCACCCCTTAAGTTTTAAAAAGTTGTGATTTTGGACTCCTATTTAAAAAAATTATAATTTTGGCTCCTTTCGTCCCAAAATTGCTGAGAAGACGCCAAATGTTTCAAAAAAAGGGTCATAATCGCAACTTTTTGAGAAGATAAGAGGTCAAAAGATCATATTTTCCTTATGTTAGGGGGTCAAAAGAGCATATTTCCCTAAACATAGGGGGCACTTTTGTCATTTTTTTCATAGAGGACCAAAATCGCAACTTTTTAAAACTTAAGGGGTGAAAAATGCACTTTAGCCATAAAACTATTGAACAAAATTATGTAGTTTGTCACCATAAAATTAATATTCAATGAACCATTGAATATTTCATTTAGATTGAACATAATTTTGAATACTTTTCCTTCAAAAAAAAAAATTTGTTGAATACTTCAAACATAATTATAAGGGTCATAAAAAAATAAAAATTATAAGGGTCAGGCTAACCGGTGCCCCATGACACTAGTTAAGGATGCCAAAAAAGAAAGTTATAAATTAAAAATGAATTTTTTTTTATTTTTATGTATTGATTATATAATTTTCAATGCAATAACTACTATATCACTTTCATTTTTAAGTATCTTTAACGAGTGTCCCTAGCATTTCCCCAATTATAAAGCTCAATGGGTTTTTTTTTGTTGTAAAAAGGCTCAATGGCTAATTAAATTGAATACATATTTTAATTTGTTTTGAGAGAAAATACATATTTTAATTGATGGTTAATAAAATATATCAACGTATCACAACTCAACAACTCAACATAATATTTATGGAAGAAAAAATTTTGTGACCAAAAGTCGAAGAATTTTTTATTCCTCAAACAAAAAAAGTCGAAGAATTTTTTAGAAAGACTACACCAAAAAATTGAAATACTTATGGAAAACAAAAATATTTTTAACCATAAATTTATATAATTTAATTTTTTTTTTGGTCAGGTAGCCTAGTGGTTAGAATTCACCTTATAAGGCGAATAAGTGGGGTGTCCGGGATTCGAACCCCGGCCCCTGCATATAATACTTTAATTTCATCTAATATAAACCTCTAAAAGAGTTCAAATGTGGATCAAGACATTCGGTGCATGTGGGGCTAAAATCTAAGTTGCTAACACTTGCACTTGCTACTGACAAAAGCAAAGCCAACTTCAAAAGCTTATAAATCATAGTAAATATATTGCACTTATTTGTTTCCACAAGGTTTGCACAAGGTTGTTGACTTGTTGGTTTTATTCTTAACATATTGTGTTTCATTTATAAGGGTTAATAATTATTTTGGTCCCTGAATGTGTAAGGAGTAACCATAGTAGCCCTCAATGTTCAAAATTTTAAAATAGTCCTTGATTATGCATTTTGCTAGTCAAAATAGCCCTAACATTAAAATAATTTGTTAATATTCTCTTATTAGTCTTTTAATATACTTACTAGTTGTCACTTCAAAGCTATTTTGACTAATAAAGTGTAAAATCATAAACTATTTTAAAATTTTAATACATTGAAAGACTATTGTGACTAATCGTTACACATTAAGGGATCAAAATAACTATCACTCTAATTATAATATAAAAAAAAAAAAAAAAAAAAGGAAAGTCGGATGTGGGGCATAGCCTTAACATGGATCCGTCCATGTGTGGATCCCTACCCATTTAGTAAATTTTAATGAAATATTACATCTCTTCCTTATTTTTATTGTTATAAAAAAAATCACTATTTTACTAAATTGATAAAGATCCTACTACTTTTTGGAAAGGTCCATGTTAGACAAGTCCATATAATGGTTAGAAATGAACAAGATAATTGTTGTTTAGCAAAGTTTTATTCTAATGAAAATAAATAATTATTGTTGAATTAATTTCCATTGAATGTCGATTTGTTAGTATCCCCTCATTTGCAAAAGTTCTCTATTTTTGTTAAAATCTAGGGCCCTATTTTTGCAAATTGAATTAAATCTTACGTGCAAAGATTGCTTTAGATATTAGAAGATTAGTTTTAACAAAGATTGCTTCAAATATGACACTTTTTTTTTAGAAAATTTGTCACAAAACAATAATTCCAAATTTTGCTAGCTAGGCTTGGTAGTTTTAACAATAATTGATTATATACTTCAGGGTTTTCTGCTAGGTATCTCATGGTCTTGGCAAGAGAGTCAACATCCTCTAGTTCTTTAATATATAAAATTGAACCAGGAGAAGGAGCAAAATCTTGAATATTTGGAGGACCAACAACAACAGGGTTAGCTCCTACAACAAGAGATTGATTTGCAGAAGTTTTGTAAGAGGGGTATTGTTATTTCAAGTGTAAAACTTTTAGGGTGTGTTGGAATTGAGGATTTAGGAGGGGAAGGAGAATTTACTTTTCTTTTTTAAATAACAGACTATATAACATGTTTTTTTAAATAAATTATATGTGATTGAATTATTATACGATCGTTTATCATACTAATACGTTAATTAACTTTTTGAAAAACATTTTATAGTATTCGTAATTTAAAAATGAAAAGTAAATTTTCCACTCCTTTCTCCTCCTAAACCCTCCAACATACAGTTAAGAATTCAACCCCCTCTGGAACATTTTCCACCGATCTACATGGAAATTCGCTTTTCTCTACTATAGTATATTGGTATTAATATGCCATAACGACAAAATAGTATATTTCAAGGGTGACACAATAGTATGATCTTCTTGTTCGTCCTATTAGATAAAGAGCAGTGCTAAGAACAATCGCTCCAACACTCTCGCATGAACAGTCGATCATATAATGTGTCACGTCATTACTCCACTCTCGGCTACCGGTTCTATTTTTTCTAACACTTTTGACTTCTTTTTTTTTTGCAAATAACACTTTTACTTTTGTTTTTTAATTAATATTTTAATTTTTTTTGGTACAAATTAATTGAAAAGAAAGTGTCCTAAGAAAATCTGATAATAATACGAATATGCTTCTTTGTAATTACCACCGTTTTCTCACTGTCTTCACCCAAAAAACATTGTTCATGTCATACATTCACAATCATTTTTGTCATTGCCCAGATTGATAGTAGATGCATTATCCTTTCTCAATTTTTTTTTCTTTCGTTTTATTGTTATAAAAATTAAAAATGGAGAATATGTGAAGTGATTCTTTACAACTGAACGGTGGTGTCAGGTGTGGGTGATTT
>Ga0315913_1004090_pt1 | contig 17626 bp, 10 predicted proteins | sample MpolsnodulesMG_FD_207736 | JGI IMG/M metagenome (GOLD analysis project Ga0315913, IMG submission 207736) | Medicago polymorpha root nodule microbial communities from Los Angeles, California, United States - small nodules | ecosystem: Host-associated > Plants > Roots > Nodule | place: USA... | reverse complement strand
TCTTTTAGGATGCTCTGATACGTAACGGGGAGGGTTTTATTGCCGCGTTGTCCTTGTTACGTATTTTTCTTGAGATTTCATGTTGAAATAATTTAGTTGGATTTTGTATTAATGTTGAACACGTTGAGGCCTTATGGCCATATTTTGGTTGAAAAGATTTATGAATATTATTTCCGCTGCGAGATTATTAACAATGTTATCAGTTGATGTTTACTTTATTAATAGAAAATTTTACTCTATTATTTAAGTATTTTACGAAGTGTAGCATTCCGTATACGTTGTAATACTCTGATTTACATGTATGATTTACATTGTTGGGAATACGGGGTGTTACATCTAGGATATTGGCAGCCACCATTGGATGATCAAGAATAAAGGACGGAATCTGCCATTTACCGTTACTGATGACCGACGCGAGAGAAGCATCAAGAGAGGAAAACAACTCTGTGGGAATATCCAGCAATGCAACCAGAGTGCTACCCATCCAATTGTCTAGCCAAAGATTAATATTATTGCCCATGCCAATAATCCAAATCGAGTTCTCAAAAACCACTGGGAGAAACTCACGCACTCCCAGCCAAATGGAGGATTTGAAATACCAGTTGCGCAGTAGACCAAGCGAGATAAAACGATTCTGAAATAATTGAGAGCAAGGGGAGTCTTGCGTGAAAACCTGCCAGTTGAGATGTAATAGCAGAGAAGAATTGATACTCCGAGTGGATTTCAGATCCAGACCACCGGAGTCCCAAGGAAGACATACTTGTTTCCAAGAAACCGTGCAAATTTTTCGAGTATGTATATCACCACTCCAAATAATTTTTTTTATCAATTTATCCAACATATTCAACAAACGGATAGGCCACTGATAGATATGAAATGAATAAACTAGAATTCCGTGGATTACCAACTTTACTAATTGAACCCGACCCATGATAGATAAAAGAACACCTTTCCAAGTTGCAAACTTAGTCTTGATGCGATCAACCATAGATCGAAAAATAAATACATTTAGGCTTACCATGGAAAATTGGGCAGCCTAAATATTGGAAGGGAATAGAGCCAAGAGTAAATCAAGACAATTGAGAGAGCATATTTCTTCTAGTAACCGTCACTGCCCCAGTAAGCAATTTGCTCTTATCAAAATTAACCAGTTGACCAGAAGTATCTGAATAATTTTTCAAAGTCCGGAGTAGGCATCTCATGTTTTTTTTTTAGCCAACACATCATCGGCATAAAGAATATGAGTCGGAAGTAATATACCTCTACATTAAGATATAGGCTGCAAATTATTAGAGACTCTTTCCATTTCCAGAGCACGGGTCAGAACATCCTCGGCAAGACAAAAAAGAAGAGGTGAAAGTGGATCTCCCTGGCGCACCCCTCGAGTACAAGGAAAGTACCCAACTGCATTACCATTTAACAAAATAGAAAGAGTAGCTGATTGTAGGATCGACAAAATCCAATCACAAAAAAGAGTGCTGAACCCGAAACATTTCAAAACCTCAATCAAAAAATTCCAGTCAAGCGTGTCAAAGGCTTTGCGGATATCTACCTTGATGGCAATATTACCACCAAATTACTTCTTTGTTAACATTTTAATCACCTCAGAAGCCATGATAATATAGTCAGAAATCTTCCGGTCACGAACAAAGCCTCTCTGCTCAGGGGAAATAATACGCATACAAATCAAGGCTTGTCTGCCAAAATTTTCGTAGCAATTTTGAACTGAAAGTTCACCAAAGCAATTGGCCTAAAATACCCCATAGTAGCAGCCTCCGGCACCTTAGGGATCAGCACCAAAATATTAGAATTAATATTCGGAATCAGAACGCCCGTGTAAAAAAATTCCTGAACCGAGCTCACCAGATCCACAAACACAATGTCCCAAAAATGCTGATAAAAATGACCCCCAAATCCATCTGGCCCCGGAGCACCATCCACATTCATAGAAAAAACCGCATCCTTTATTTCATCAAACAACGGCATGGCAGCTAACATAGCATTTTCCTCTTCTGTAACCATAGATGGAATAACAGTCGCAACTAAGCCATTATTAACACAATTATTATTACCTCCAAAAATATTCTGAAAGTAAGAAACCACATGATCTTCCATAAGCCTCGGCTCTGTGATTCTTGCATCTCCATCTTGTATAAAAGTGATGGCTTTTTCAGAAAATTTAATTCGAGCCATTCGGTGAAAGTATGTAGTATTCCGATCCCCATAGATAAAGCTCTGATTTCTAGTCTTCTCACGCCAAAATTGATCCTGAATGTTCAAGGCTCGTGTTAAAGCTAATTGGGCCTGTAACTCTAGCGAATGTGTGTCTGTATCCAAACCAGAGGAGTCAATAAGATTTTGTATACGGGACACCTCATCAGCCGCAAGTTGGACCTGCCTCTGAACATCTCCGAAGACTGTTTTATTCCAAACCCGGAAAGCGCCCTTAAGATGGTGCAGTTTGGTTTGAAGACGATGCATCCCGGAGCCAATAACTTCCTTCTTCCACGTAGCCAAAACAAGGAGGCGGCAATCCTCATGTTGTGTCCAAGTTTTAAAAAACTTGAACGATGTTGTTCTCGGTGTCAAGTTCAAAGTCATACAAACCAAAAGAGGATGATGGTCTGATTGAGTTCTCATGAGAGCTGTGCAAGATGTACCTCTCCAGAAATCAGTCCATGCCTCATTGCAAATAGCACGATCGAGCCTTAGGAAGACTGAGTCGGAGTCCAACCTGCCATTGTTCCAAGTATATTGCACCCCATTTGTATTCATGTGCAGTAACAAATTAGCATTTGTCCAAGTAAGAAAATCAGTGCAAAATAAAGAGGGTGGGAGCCGACGACCCCTTTTCTCATGAGCACCTAACACAGCATTAAAATCTCCCACAAACAACCACGGAGCCACCAAAGTATTTTGTAACCGTGTCAGGTCTGCCCATAATTGTCGACGAAGAATATAGAATGTACTTGCATAAATTCCAGCAATGTAAACCGTGGAACCATTACAGACATGTTCTAGCACCAAACATTGAGATGAAGCAAAAATGACAGTAAATGCGACATCCGCTCCCCAGACAGCCCAGAGATTAGGAATGAGAGGCTCTCTCTTATTCAAACAATAATTAGTAACGTTAAGATTATTCCAAAACCAAGAGGGAATAGAATCATAAACTACCATAGGTTCAACAAGAAAAACCAAAGAAGGATTATTTAAACGGGACATTTCACGGAGAGCAATTCGGGAATCGTTGTTACCAATCCCTCGAATATTCCAATAAATTATTTTCATTGAGAAGATGGGAGAGGACCCTGTGACCAGGTTGGATAGGTTACCTTGTTTTTCTCTCTAATTTGCTTGGCCAATTTTTTTCTCTGTGATTTAGTAATAACTGGAGAAAATGGGACATCCTCATTCACCGCAGCTTTACCCAACCATGCTTGCATAAAATCGATATCTTTCTATAATGTGCGGTCCATTGTAATATTAGGATCAACCCATATAGAATCAACATTAGAAGCCACTATTGGAGTAATAACAGGCTCACGAGTCACCACATTTGTGAATCTAGCCATGACGTCAATAATAGTTGAAAGTGGCATACTGAAAGTATTTTGTGAAATATCAAGATTGTGATTTATTATGTTTGCTGTAGGAGATGAGATATTTGTAACAATATGCTCTGGGTGCTGCTCTTTATCTCCTTCAATTGTGTCTGATTCCATATCTTGCCGCTCCTCTGATAAGTCTACAGTGGCCGAAGGTGTGTGCTCATCCACCAGAGCTAATTCATGATTCACTGGCTCAATAGGAGGATCTTGCTGCATATCTGTAGTGACGTGTGCCTCTGCTTCAGCCCTTACTGGTTCAACATTTGTTCGAGGTTCAGCAAAAGCGTGTGAAGAGCCTATGCCCGATGGATTGTCCTTGACAGGCTCCCAAGTTTGCTTAGGCGTTGGTACAGGTTTTTTGCCTTTGACAATTTTCTCTTTGGTATGACAGTGCGTACAATAATCTGGGAGCCACTCATAAGCCACTTCCACCTAAAACGCATACCCTTCCCTTTCAACCGTAATTTCATGGAAAATTTGTCGAGAAAAGTCCATGTCGACAAGTATACGTGGGTAGTGCCCAAAGATGCGCTTCGTAGTCGCATTATCTATCAAAAGTGGGGTGCCCACCGCACCAGCAATTTCCCGAAGCATACTCCTGAGGTAATTCCAGAAGTCGGATCCATACTTGTGCATGAGTGTTACGTTGTTTGTGCATATTAAAGTCTTTTTTCCATTCAAACAAACAGAGTACACCCGGCTTCAAATTTATCGTCCCCATCACCCATGCCATACGCATATCCTCTTCGGAGGAAAAAAATAATTCATAAAATCCTCTTCCCATGGATGTCATGGACCATGCCCCTCTTGTTTTCCACTGTTTCCGTAGTTTGGAATAGACCTCTTTTGTTGTGTAGGGTTTATCACCCTTGTTTAGAACCAAACGTGCACGTAGGTTACGTTTGTAGAAATCCATACCCTTCTCATACACGGACTGAGAGATATGTATACTTACTTTATCACCACGAATCAAAGGCTGCGGTAAGTTATCATTGTTATCGGAATTTGTTGATGGGGCGAACAGTGCTTGCGCAAAGGACACCTTCTGCACAGTTTTGGGAGGTGGAAGGATTGCCGCTGGAGAGGACTCCTGATTCACGGTAATCCTTCCCTGAGGAACACCCAGCTTGGCCTGCCAATTAAAGGCCATGGCAGGGCAGCGATGAAGGAACACGGAACAGAAATACGGTGCAAATTTTGGAAACCTTAGCAGAGCTCAAAAAAAAAGAATTTAGTGAAAGTTTAAAACTCCCATTGGGACGGAATATAAGTATTTTGTCGCAATCTTGGGACATAAACAAAGATGTGTTAAAAAACAAATAATTACATTATGTCCCACTTTTCGTCCCAAATATGTGAAGGACGAAATAATTCCATCCCCGATTAATTGCGACGAAAGAAAATTGTCGCAAATTCCATCCCAAATTTCAATTGGACCAATTTTTACACTATTGTGCGACGGAAAATTCCGTCCCCGATCAATGTTTTTCTTGTAGTGAATATGTGCTCGCTTTGTATGTATATGTCACTTTTTTCTATCTTTAAATGGATTGTTAATTATTTCTAACATGTTTTCTTTTGTTGGCTAACCCCATTAGCCAATGCTTTTACTGAATTTTTAAAATTTAAATTGACATACACTAACTAAGCCCACTCTTTGTAGCCTCCGTATTGAAGACGCTAATGCTTAGCTTAAAGTTAAATTGACCTACGATATTACCTACAAATTCAGGATTGCAGACGCAAATGTTAGCGTCCATATTTTTCCTTAGCATGGGTTTTTGCTCATGGTAAATAACCAGTTCTTGCTGTGTAAAATATAAATGAGTCTTCACTCTAAAAATACAAATGCATGCACATTTTATACGTATGAAAACAACAATTTTAGATTTTCAATGAGCAAAAATTTTAAAGAATATTTTTTTGGAGCAAAACCAAATACGCTCACTTTTATCTAAATTAATTTTTTCTATAGATTTTCCTCATCGAAGTAATTTTCTTCAAACTCTTCATATAAATCAACCTGTCAGCCATTAAAAAAAACATTTACACTATCGAAAACGGTTATTCAGTTCCTCCTCAATAGACAAATTAAAATTATATCAATGATATTTGTACAAGTATGTTTGGGACAATCATATTTTTCCTTTTTTTTAAGACAAAAGCATAGACATAAAAAGATATAGAGAGAGAATAAAAATACAATATGAATATGACAGAAAAAATTGTCATAAAAATTATCGTAAAATGATCATACAAATATAATTTCTCTTAAAAATGTATTTCGAACAATACATGTACCAAAATTAATACTGTGGGGTAGTGTCCACAATCATCCATAATGATGTCTATAGGAAAAGAGTGTATAGTTATTTTAAAATTGTTATTAAAAATTTGATAACGTGGGAAAAGTATATGCATGAAGCTAGTCAATATTTCAGGTTATGTTCATATGTAGCACGTTAATTTATTTGACCATTAAACTCATAAAATATTAGTTTTTTTAGTGGAATAATATATTGGTTTTTGACAAAAAAAAATCATTAGTTATTGTGTATGTGAAACAAAATTCAACTTTGTATGTAGAAGAAGTGACAAGCGACATTTAAAATTTACACACAATTATGAAGTGTCCATTTCGAGTTTGGTTGAATGTGTCTAATCTGCTAATATCTGTATGAAAAGTCGAACTAAGGTTTACAAACCGATTCTACACAATTTAAATAAAGTGTTACAAAAATATTATTGTATTTGATATATTTTTTTCCGAGTAGTTGTATTTGATATATTTTTTCAGCATATTCGTTATCATCTTTAGCATTAAATGGGTGATCATAATATCTTCATCTAAAATTAGTTAAGAAATGACAAAAAAAAATTGATCAAAAATGCGTTAATAATATGTTCAGCATATGTTCGAAAAGGTTCAATTTCATTTTTATTGGTGGATGAAGGCAGCAAATGCAGTTTTTGTTTTAGGGGTTCATAAGTGGCTAGCTTGCCCTATTCTTTGTTTGGGTATAGGTTAGCCTTTCTTTTAGCACATCTTGTGCGGAAGTAGCGGCGGTTTTGTTAATATAAGTCTCATTTTTGCCTGTTAAAAAAAAAAGCGTTAATAATATATGTACCAAAATAATATCTTCATCTCAAATTAATTAAGAAATGACAAAAAAAAAAAATTGATAGAACACAAATCATTTAAGAATATTTGTATTAGTTTTTTTTTTTTAATAATTGATATTATGTTTTGCAAGTTTATCCTTCATGGGATTGTTTACGAGAAAATATACATACAATATTTAGATTGTTTTTTTTTATAAAAAAAGATAAAATTAGAATATTTTTTACATAAAATTACACGTATATTTCTTTTCTATAGTAATTTCTTTTTCATTTTCTCTCATACCAAAAAAAAACTAGTTAATAATTTATTTTCACTTTCTCTATATTTCCTTTGTCAACCAAAAAAAGCGTACAAAGATCATACACTAACTTGTCTCGGTTTATTTTTTTTAACGACTAAACTGGATCTCCCGAATTTACTCGGAGACTAACATGGGTCTTCTCTCTTATATTTAAAGACTACTGACGATTTCCATAAAAAAAAAAAATACTAAGATTGTTGTAATAATTAATTATGTGTGAATGGGAGAGGGAATAATTCGAGGTTATAAGTTTAAAATATGATGTTGCGTATAACACCCATACTAAATTGTCTAGAATATTTTTATTAGTTCACAAATTTGGCATTGAGGGTTAGGAAGGTATAACTATCTCACCCAATCTTTTTATTTTTCATTCCAGATACGCAGGTTGTTCGTGGCAAGAGTAAGCAAAAGGAAGTTGTATGAAGTACACACGTCGTTTCACATTAATCTCTTATGTTAACAATTTCTACACACAGTGTTTACATACGTGAATCATGTATTGTACTCGTCTCTTAACACTATTTCAGTAGATGTATAAGACTATTTAACGGTGTATTTCATTTATGCAAGAAACTTATATTGTAATTGTAATGTATCTAGTACATTATGTTTAACACCCATCTAAATATTCTAATCTACTAATATCAAGATGGAAAGTTGAACCAAGGTTTACGAACCGATACTACACAATTTAAATATAGTTTTACAAAAATATTATTGTATTTGATATATTTTTTCAGGATATTTGTTATCATCTTTAGCATTAAATGGGTGATTATAATATCTTCATCTCAAATTAGTTAAGAAATGACAAAAATATTGATCAAAAATGCATTAATAATATATGTACCAAAATAATATCTTCATCTAAAATTAATTAAGAAATGACAAAAAAAATTGATAGAACACAAATTATTTATGAAAGTTAGTATTGGTTTAATTTTTTTTTTTTTAATAATTGATATTATGTTTTGCAAGTTTGTCCTTCATGGCATTATTTACGAAAAAAATATACGTACAATAATAAGAATGTTTTTTTTTTTATAAAATAAGATAAAATTAGAATAATTTTTACATAAAAATATACGTTTCTATAGTAATTTTTTTCTTCATTTTCTCTCATACCAAACTAAGAATTTATTTTCACTTTCTCTATATTTCTTTTATCAACCAAACAAAGCGTACAAAGATCATACACTAACTTGTCTCGGTTTATTTTTTTCAAAAACTAAATTGGATCTCACGAATTTTCTCAAAGACTAACACGAGTCTTCTCTCTTATATTTAAATACTACTGATGATTTCCATAAAAAAAAAAAAGAATAGTCCAAGACTGGTTTAATAATTAATTATGTATGAATGGGGGAGAGGGTTGAGTAATTCAACCGGATTAAACTAAAAAAAATAAGGATCGGAGGTCATAAGTTTAAACTCAAACGAAGAAGAAAAACTAATATACTAATTATTGATATTTGACATAAAAAAAATTTATGTGCGAAAGGAACATATATTGTTGTAATTTCAACAGATGTATAAGACTATTTAACGATGTATTTCATTTATGTAAGAAAATTTTGTTGTAATTTTAATGTATCTAATACTTTATGTTTCACATCTGTCTAAATATTCTAGACAATTTAGTATAGTTGTTACATTACATATGAATTAACTTTTTATCAACTGAGTTGACCTTCATTAACATCAAATCGGTTTAAGTGATTTCTTTTTTGTCAAGGTGTTTTAGGGATTATTACATTTTTTTTTTTCTTTTCATAATCACAGAATGTCAGAATGTCTTTATCATTGCATCATTTTCAAATTTGAATAACGAATTATCTTTTATGAAACTATGTTACAACTTAGCTGGACAAGAAAATATAGAACCAACCATGAAATTGCGTGTAACTTTTTTATTGTTTACTCCCTAATCACCAGGGGAGCAAATCTGGCGGCCATATATAGAAAATTGTTATATTAATCATATAATTAATCTTTATTAAATAAATACATAGGTCGATTGATAATGTCGACTGTGAGTAAAAAAAAATGACAATATTGATTGATTGTACTTTTGGTGGTGTCCGGAGTTTAAATCTCAGACCTTGTATATATTATACATTGTTCTTTACTAATTGAGTTAAATTTACAGAAACATATTGATTGCTTGTACTAACATAAGTATAAAAAACATGACGAGGTTTGAGTGAAAATATTACGGTTAATTTAATTTCTACACCACAGCTTGGGAAGATTAAGAAGCTTCTTATTGAAGATTATTGTACTTTAATTTAGAGGTTTGAAATTGTATGAATACTATTCAATTTAGGAATAATTTCCGTTTTGACAATGAATTTTAGGAAATAAACAAAAATCTTTATTACAACTATTTTTATTTAAAGAATCATAGGTGCTAATATATTAAAAAGTTATAATCACGTAATCCTGAGACGAAAGTACACATTCAGTGACTATTTGTATTTAGTCACTTAATATATTAAAAAGATAACTGAAGCACACATTCAGGGACTACTTTGTACTTAATCCTGAGTCAGAGACCTGTGTGATATCAAGATGCAGAGTCAAAGATCAAAATGAAATTTATGCTAAAAAGACTTTGTAAGTGTGAGACACACGTAGACACCTAAATTTGGAAGTTTCATCGTAAATAATCTGATATATATATTTAGTCTTGTAATTTTATGTATGAACTATGTCCCAACAAAAATTCCTCAAGAAAATGTCCCTACAAAAATAAAACTATTTTGTCCGTCTCTGATAATAATGGATTAATTTGTCCAAAAGAAGTGTTCCGCTTTGCTAGTTCTTATTGCAGGTAAAAATAAGGACTAAGATGCCTTAAAATATTTAATATATATTAGTATGGACTATGGACTACTACATCTTTCACTTTATTATGCTCTTATAAATTGTTTTATACATATTAATTTTTTTTTTGTAGTGCATGTAATATGCTAATTTTGTGTATGAATGTTTCTATATTATGCTTTTATACACAGATGTTGATTTTTGAGGTCAAATAATGATTTCACTTCAGTAGCGACAAAGCTAATATGATTCTCAATTTTATTAAGTGGGATTCATTTAATAATTATGTGATGGGAATGATTGAATGGTGTAGGTTACCCACCAAACATACCTAAAATCCACACAAAGAGTCAAGATAGTTCTAATCAGAGCCTTTGCATTGTTTAGTCTTATTTTTGGCCTCTTCTAAATGTTCTTGATGTGGTACAATTGCCTAACCTAAACCAAAAGTCTTTACTATGTGTGAATGTTAATAATTAAGCACACTGCATAAAGACGAGAAATCAAAATATATAAAGTCGTGTTAGACAACGAAATCACAAAAACAAAGAAAAGAAAACTATTTTGCTAAAAAAGAAAGAAAAACAATTTGAAATGGTGATTTTGGATTAAAATTAACCCTGTATCGCTCCTTTTTGTAGACCAGGAAGAAGAAAAGTTGTGACGACTATGATTTAAGAAAGGAGAAAGAGAGAGAATTATTTGTTCCAAAGGAACATATACTGATCCTTTGAGCGCGTAAGATCTTCAACATATTTCATTTCCCGCAAGTAGCTAGGTTTACTCATACACCGACTTATACAACTTAAATGTACACTTTGACTCCCATGACATCACAACATGTTATTTTTTTTCACCTGCTAATGGTATTTCCTAGCCAAAGTATTTTTCTTTTATTTATTATATAAATTTTGATGAACTACCCTCCAATAATTCATTATGGTCAAAGCAGACCTCAAGATTCAAATAATGTTTACAGAAGTATTTACACATCATTTACCAAAAAGATCTTTACATTAACGATAAACGTTGAATCTACAACGTTGCAAATAAATCAACTTCATATCAACCAACCTTCATTAATAACAAGATTGTTTAGGTGATTTTATTTGTCAAGGGAGGTATACTTCTTTGGGCACAAGCCCAAATAAATATACTTAGGCACATCATACCATAAAAAAATTTGAATAATGTCAATTGATATAACTAAATACTTTTTATTTTTATATTTAATGGAAGGTGTGCCTAACAAAATTGATTTGTGCTGTTTTCATAAAAGATTTATTTTTATATTACACGTGTTTTCTTAGTGATAAGGTGATAAAACGTCTTTATCATTGCATCATTTTCAAATTTGAATAACGAATTGTCTTTTTTGAAACTATGCTACAACTTAGCTGGACAAAAAAATATAGAACCAACCATGAAATTGCGTGTAAATTTTTTTTATTGTTTACTGTCTAATCACCAGGGGAGCAAATTTGGCGGCCATATACAGAAAATTGTTATATTAAGCAGGTCTTTATTAGTAAAGGTCATTTTTAATATACCATTTAATTAATCTTTATTAAATAAATATATAAGTGGATAATCTCCGTGAACTTAACTCAGTTGGTAGGAATTATTGCATTTTATATGCAGCGGCTGGAGCTCGAACTCCGGATACTCCACTTCTCCACAATTAAATTGTGTGAGCTCTAGCCATCAGGTTACTTAACGAAAAATATATATATATATATATATATATATATATACAAGTGGATAGATAATGTCGACTGTGAGTAAAAAAAATTATTACGACATTGGTTGATTGTGCTAACATAAGTATATAAATACATACTTGGTGGAGATATTTTAAAAAGAATGACGAGCTTTGAGTGAAAATATTATGGTTAATTTAATTTCTATACCACGCCTTGGGAAGACTAAGAAGTTTCTTTTTGAGGATTATTGTACTGCTGTTTTGGTTAAAACGATCACTATATATATATACGGAATACAAATACACAACTTTGACAATTAATATATTTAATTATATATAATAAAAAATTTATAAAAATTTGATATTTTAAAAATATTCATTGAGACAAATCAAATAACATTTTACATGTTAACATTTCTATTTATAATTAGTTAAAAAATATGGTTAAAGAAAGCAATGTGAATAATGCAGATTGTAAAATTGCGACATTTATTTTGAAACGGAGAAAATATTTTTTAATGAGGGAAAAAATTATTATTATTCTACTTCAGTTCAAAGGTTTGAAATTGTATGAATACTATTTAATTTAGGAATAATTTTATTTTTGACAACGAATTTTTGTAAATAGACAAAAATCCTTATTACAACTATTTTATTTAAAGAATCATAGGTGCTGATATATTAAAAAGAAGTATGTAATATGCTAATTTTGGAGTATATTATGCTTTTATACACAGATTGTAATTTTTAGGTCAAACAATTATTTCACTTCAGTAGCGACAAAGCCAATATGACATTACAGGCATATATACACCACCTTATATTATATATGATCATGAACAGGATATGATTCTCAATTTTATTAAGTGAGATTCATTTAATCATGTGATGGGAATGATTGAATATTGTACGTTATCCACAAAACATATCTAAAATCCACACAAAGAGTCAAAATAGTTCGAATCATCAAAGCCTTTGCATTATTTAGTCTTATATTTTGGAATCTTCTAAATGTTCTTGATGTGCTACAATTGCCTAACCTAAACCAAAAGTCTTTACTATATATGTGAATGCTAACAATTAAAGGCTGACTTTTCCTTCCAATTAAAGTCTTTACTTTAAAGTCTATTTATCTATTTAAAGTCTTGGAATAAGGACAAATGAGCCAGTTTTCCCTTGGCCCTCACTTTTTTCTTCTAGCATATCATAATCATAATTATAGCTAAGAACATTTCAAGGTACCTTCCTAGCTTAGACTATATCTGGTTAATCATATTTCAAAATACGTTAATAGTAAGACATGTGATCTTTTAATGGGTTAAGCTCGCTCAATCCCAAATAGACGATTTCAAGAATGAAGTTTAGTTTTTTTTCTCTTCTTGAGGAAGAGTCATGTTACCAACTCTCTCAGCATCATATTGATTTAACGCCTAATTTTTTAACCCATAAACCATTTTTGTTTTGGTTCACATGAGGCGTAAATATTCAGGTTTGTATGTGATGTTTATGGGTTTTTTCTTACTTTGGTATTTACAACAACAGTTTGAAACATAAAATTATAAAATAATATACTTTTAGCCTTTTTTAAAAGAGTTTAATTGTGGTGGGTTGACAGGCCAAAATAGTTTTGCACACACAACCTATCAAAACATTCTGAATTGCTACGTTTGGTCCACATAAATTAAAAATGTGGGAAATCAAAATGTTTTGATTGGTTGTGTGCGCAGAACTGTTTTGGACTATCAAACCAGCACAATTAAACTCTTTTTAAAAACCAGATTTTTATAATATCAGACTTTTAGTTTGTTTTTGTTTATTTCTTATGCTTTGCAAAATAGTCTAAATAACCATAGACCAACGCAGCAGTCAGCAGACACTCATATGAATATATCTCAACTTCATTATTTTCTTGGATAGATCAACTTGATATCTCTCAAAAAAAACTGTTTAACGTGAAGGTTAATGTGGAGCGAATTAAGCAGAACGGAACAAAACGCATATCAGTCACTGCAAATTAACATTATTATTAACTTGTAGAAAGAATGGAGTGTTTGTTTTTTCTAGTGTAGTTTATTGTATATTTACTTTATTGCATTTGGTTATAAATATTTTTGGCATATATATCATAATCAAATGGTTTCGGTAAATAAGATATGTAACATCCTAGAGTTCAACATCCAAGATATTATATCCCTTAAAAAAAAAAATATCCAAGATATTATATAAATTTTTTTAGACAAAATCAAAACCTCTCAAGAAATTTCTTGCTCTCCTAGGGTTAGAGTTTCCGCCACCATCCCCTGTGAGTGTTGAATTTGTAATTCAAAACTCTTAGTTTGATTTACGGTTAGTTATCTTGCTACCTAAGTAACTGCTTTACCTCGTTTTTGGAAAGTTAGTTAGACAATTAGCATTTCCTTGTAATGCAAGCTATAGCTGGAACATGTTGTATATATACTTGGTTCCTCATTCAATAAAGCCAATGAATTCAGTTTTAATTCTCCAATCTTTTTCTCTCTTTTTCATTCTCTAAAACTGTGTCTTATCCTTCAATCACACAAAACACATAAACCCTAGATCAATTTTTTCACCAACAAATTGGTATCCAGAGCCTAACCATTTTTTTATCCAAGAAGAAGAGAGTTAACCATGAATTCCAATGGAAACATCTCTGCGCATTTACCAGTTCTTAATGGGAAAAATTGGGGGAAGATGGGTGAAACAGATGAAGGTGATCTTTGGGTTTCAAGATGTTCTTGAGATTGTCAACAATGGAGTTGAAGCACTTCCTGCAAATCCCACAAAAGTTCAAAGGAATGCGCATAAAGAAGCCAAGAAGAAAGATTGCAAGGCTCTCTTTTATATTCATCAATGCATGGATAACAAGGTATTTGAAAAATCGCAGATGCAAAAAGCTTTAAGGAAGCTTGGGATACACTTGTGAAATACTTCAGTGGGGATGATAAGGTGAAGAAGATAAGATTGCAATCATTGAGAAGACAATATGAATTGCTGAAGATGAAGAAAGAAGAGAAGATAGAGGAATATTTCTAATCAATTCAAACAATCACAAACCAGATGAAGCTATGTAGTGAGACTCTTTCTGATAAAGCAATCATGGAGAAAATTCTCATAACTCTACCATCTCAGATTCTTTGTAAGATTTAAAGGAGGTGAATATTCTCAGAACAGATGGAGTTGGTGAATATACTTCTTGATATTTTGAATCTAGGTGCACAAGTCAGAGTATAATTCATGAAGTGACAGCTCCTTACACTCCTCAACACAATGGCATTGTTGAAATGAGGAATAAGAGTTTGCTTGATATGGCTAGGAGTATGCTGAAAGAGAAGAAGCTACCTCATGAATTTGGGGGTAAAGCAGTGAATATTGCAGCTTACATCTTAAATAGATGTCCCACTAAGAAATTGAAGAATCAAGTGCCTAAAGAGGTTTGGTCAGGTAGAAAACCATATGTCAGTCATTTGAAGGTGTTTGGCACAATATGCTATAAGCATGTCCCTGATGCAAGAAGAAAGAAGTTCGAGGACAAGAGTGAAGCTATGATCTTACTTGGTTATCATAATATTGGAGCATATATATTGTTTGATCCACGATCTAAGGAAATTGTTATCAGTAGGTATGTGAAAGTCTTAGAAGATGAATATTGGGATTGGACTGCAAACAAGTGTAGTGTCTCTAAGAAGCAGGTTATCATTGAAGATAATAGAGAATTTGATGAGCTCACCATAAATGAAGTTGCTAATGAAGAAGAAATCTTAGATGAAGAGCCAACCACTATACCACAAAGAAACAGACAAATTCCAAGAAGATCAGAAGACTAACAAGTAACTAGTGACGATGAAGTAGGTAGTGATGGTGAATTGGTGCATTTTGTAATGCTAGCAGATACCGAGCCATTAGATTACATAGTTGCACTATGTGATAAGGCATGGAAGGAAGCTATGATAGATGAACTAAAATCTATTGAGAAGAATCAGACTTGTGAACTGATTAAGCTTCCAGATGGAAAGAAGGCAATATATATAAAATGGGTTTTCAAGTTAAAATTTAATCAAGAAGGGAAGATTGTGAAGCACAAAGCAAGGCTTATGGCTAGAGGTTTATTTAGAAGGAAGGTTTTGATTACACTGAAGTTTTCTCACCAGTTGCAAGACATGAAACTATCATATTGGTTATAATAGTAGCAACTAGTAAAGTTTGCATTTCTAAATGGTACATTAGAAGAGACTATGTATGTCACTCAACCATCTGGTTTCACAATCAAAGGGACGGAAGATAGAGTATTCAGATTGAGCAAAGCCTTGTATGGTTTGAAACAAGCACCTAGAGCCTGGAATAAAAGAATTGACAAATTCTTTAACAAATTCTCCAATGATGAATCTATGTTCTCCTCTCTGTTCTCTCTAACAACAATTTTAAGATGTGTAAGATATCTCTGAATTATGTATTACATCTATTTATATATAAGTAAAAAAAGTGCATATTTTCCTAGAAAAATTTGCTCGTCTAGCGATCATAGGTTTCTTCAGGTGGAGGGAAAAGCGAGCTCATTCAAATGGTCACTAACACCGCCTTGCATGGCTAGGAGAAATGTTGTTTGCCTATCGAATCTTCACTTGCTTGATCCATGAAACTCTCTTTAATTCCTTTCTTTGACCTCGCCTCTGGTTCACCCATCAAACTTTGTAGTTCATAACCCTTTGAAACTAGCTCACTAGGATTGCTTTGCTCGTTCCAGAATCAACTACAATTTAAAATCTTAGTTTCTTATTCAACACCAAGACCTATAAAAGTGAAAGGAAATAGATCATAGCAGCTTATATGCCATAAGCAAATATAAATACTATGTAATTTTAATCCCCAAATTTGACTATATTTTTCTTAACTTGAATCAAACCAAGACTTTCATATGAATGTCCACCTATCTTAAGACAACGGACATATATAAATTGAGTAAAAGTGAAGGATCAGGGCTTTATGATTTCAAAAAGAATAAAAATTTGCTACTCATCAAAATAAACTGAATTATGTCTCTAGATTGAAAATTCAGTGTATTTTTATTAGTTGAAGGAACTTAACAAAGTGAACTAGAAACTGTTCAAGACAACAAGAAAATTTTCAAATTTGAGTTAGATGAGCGAAAAAACTAACATTGACAGAAATAAACACTTAAAGCTTATAAAATTTTACACAATATAGAGTGAGCTTTCACTTCAATCATTCCATCTTTCATTTGAGGGGCAGTGTTAGAACTTTATATTATTTAGTATGTTTCTTATAACACCCAAACGATTTTAAGTATTGCCGACTGACCCCATTAACTAATACGAGTGTTTTCAGTGTGTTATGTCCATACTCACACGCTTTTCGGGAAACTTTCCAAAAAGGTCACCCATCCTAAAATTGCTCCAAGTCAAACACGCTTAACTGTGGAGTTTTTATGGAATGAACTATCAAAAAGAAGATGCATCTTGTTGATATAGGTAGTACCAAAAAATTCTTATAAGTCTTTCTTACACCCTGCAGTCCCATACCTGCACGGTCTCAAGATTCCTCTCATTCCAATGTTATTCGGTTTGCCTAGAAGCTGCCAGGAGCCGCTCATCATCTTAACTTGTGCACCGGCGACCGCTCCCCGCCCTCGTCAGCCTTGGGCGTTACATGTCCACAGCTTCCGCTTGGTTCGTCCTCGTATTTGGTTTGACAAACTCATAATGCTTCTTAATGATGCATCATGAATTTGAGGGTAAGAGTTAGATAATAAAGTATTGAGTTTAAACTTTTGGGCATTATATTACTAAGTTAGTAGTCCATTAGGTTTTATATATATATATATATATATATATATATATATATTCTCTAGTAACCTTTTGTAATGTAATACTATTACAATATTATTAAAAAAACCTTAGCCGTCTCTTTGTTATTATTTCTTAAGATAACAAAGTAATGATATAATGCAGGATATGAGAATAGCAAGACAAATTGAAATAGAATATGTATTCTGTGTGTCTTTTCCATTGATCCTTTGGATG
>Ga0315913_1004085_pt1 | contig 17632 bp, 6 predicted proteins | sample MpolsnodulesMG_FD_207736 | JGI IMG/M metagenome (GOLD analysis project Ga0315913, IMG submission 207736) | Medicago polymorpha root nodule microbial communities from Los Angeles, California, United States - small nodules | ecosystem: Host-associated > Plants > Roots > Nodule | place: USA... | reverse complement strand
GAGAGAGAGAGAAGGAGTGATGTGTAGAGAGAGAAAGAGCAGTTGCTGTTGGTTTTGTTGGTGGTAGTTTGGTGAAATTTTTGGAATTAATGAATCACAACTTTCCTTTGTAAAACACTGCTGCAGATATTTTAGTTTAAAAAACAGTTTCAACATTTAATTTTTGAAACATTATTGCTTGAAAACAAGTTTGGTGCAGTAATAATCACTTTAGTCCCTGAATTTGTAGTAAGTAGTCACAATAGTTCTTCAATATATAAAAATTTTAAAATAGTCATTGATTGTCCACTTCGTTAGTCAAAATAGTTCTTAAAGCTTAAATAATCTCTTAATACTCACAATAACTTTTTTGATATAAGGACTAAAATGACAATAAATAAATATGTATAAGGACTAATATGACAATAAGTAAGTCTATTGAAAGACTAATATGACAATATTAACGAAATATTTTAATATCAAGGACTATTTTGATTAACAAAGTGCACAATCAGGGACTATTTTGAAATTTCGATACATTGAATGACTATTATGACTACTCGTTACTCATTCATGAACGAAAGTGACTATTTCCCCTAAGTTTAACATATCTAAAAAGTTACCTTTAGATTCATGGCTTAATTAAGTAAATGGTTTCATAAATATTCAGAATTTTGTTTTTAAGCCCTACAAAGTAAAATCACACTTTTTAGTCTCTCACATTTTCCTTTAGCATTTTAGGGATCGAAAATGTTGTTGTAAAATTTTTACAGGGACTAAAAATGTTGATGGAAAATTTTTCAGGGGCTAAAAAGTGTGATTTTATTATGTAGGGACTAAAAATGAAATTCTGAATATTTATAGGGACCATTTACTTAATTAACCCTAGATTCATTGATTTATTCATGTATTTGATTTATAATATAAATTAAATATATTAATTATTCGATAAATCTAAAAAATACTTTTTGTTTGTAATAGTCGATCAGAGAAAAAGTATATTACTATTTCGTATTATTTCTACTCTCTAGACTTTGTTCAACATAAATAAATCAAAGAGTCTTATATCATGATGTCTTTTTTATTGTTTGATTATTAAGTTTTAAAATGTTGCGATTTTGGCTTCTTATTAAAAAAATGACAATTTTGTCCCTTTTCGCCCCATAATTGCAAAGAAGACGCCACGTGTCCCAAAACATGGACCATAATCGCAACTTTTTGAGAAGATAGGGGGTCAAAAGATCATATTTCCCTTATGTTAAGGGGTCAATTTCATTGCGATGTTTATTTATCATATCTTATTTATTCATCATATCTCCCGTCCCCTTCATTGTTCATCCGTTGCAGCCAGCTTTGCGTCGTTGTGATTTGGTTGGTGTTAGGATAAGCTGATTCAGATTCTTGCTTTCTGATGTTGGTTGGTGGACTTTTGGGTGGTGAGTCGGTGGGTGGTTCTTTGTTGGGTCGGCGATGGCTTTTTAGCATGTCTTTGTACTTGGTTCTGGTCATTTTCACTGTTCAAGGTTTTTGATCTCTGGCTCCTTTCAGATCTGTTGAGATCTACATATTTCTTGGCTTCTGATTTACCGCATTCACGCAGATGGTCTTGGGGTTATTATGTTGTTTCTGTTCGTTTTGGTTGTTTTTGTACTGTGTGTGGTTTTATTTTGTTTGTTTTGTGTTCTTGTTTTGACCAGAGATTGGGTGACAGGAGACGGGGCCTTGTTTTATGGTGGTTCGGTTTCGTAAATCCGAAAGGGTCTGTTACAAAAACTCGAAAGGGTCTGGTTCGTTTAACCCGAAAGAGTCTTGTTACTGACATATTGGACTCATCCCTCAATCTGAGTTCTTACGTGTTGCTTGCTCGAAAGATCTTTTTATGCTTGTTATTGTTCAGGGAGTTGTTGGCACTTGGATTCTAATACCGTGTTGGCGATTGATCCATTTGCCATCTTTACACTTTAACTATTCTCTACAATGTTCACTTTTCATTTTATTTTTTTTTAAGCTGGTTTCGCGTCCGTACGCGTGTTTGCTGGGTTGCACCTGTGATTAGTGAATTTTTGTTAGGATAGATTAGAGTAGATCCACTTAGACTAATTTATCACGATGTATTCTCGTTTGAGTTTTCCTGAATCACGTCCTATGTCCCCCCAATCTTTGTATCTTTTTCAACAGATATTACTATTTCATATTGTTTCTACTTTCTAGACATGGATAAATAAAATAGTCTTATCATGCATATATATCTTTGTATTAGTTGATCATTAAATCATATCGTATCTTATTTAATTTAATTATGATATTTATTAATCTAATGATAAAAAATAATTTACTGATGATGTAAGATTTATTTTATTTGTGCACTTCTAACCCATTTTTTACACAAAATATTTTGCAGGGTTTAGACTAAAGACCTGTTAGGTGAAAGTTACTCCGTTCCAATTTATAAATAGGTTTTTTATATTTATTTTTTACAAAACAAATATATTACGTTTATTTAACAACCTTAAAAATGTCAAATTTAAAAAAAAAACCTTTGATATTAATTTTCCCCTTACTTTTATAATCAAAATAACACTTATTTTAGATCTATTTATATATGGGTTTAGCAACCCACATCTCAAGGTGTGATTTCCACTTTTTAGTTATAACTTTGCTTAAAGACACCTTCATAAAAATTAGTTGGTGTTTTTTTGCAAATGCTCATAGAATAACTTGCTAAAGACACATTCATAAAAGGTGTCTTCTAGCAAAACTATTTATATATTGTATCCCAAAAACCACTTTTCTCTTTACAACAAGTCGACGCTAATTATTTTCTCTATCTCTAAGTTCTTTCTTCCATTTTCTTTCGGGTGGTTTTACATCTTTTTTTTTAACCCAAATCACCTTCTTCATCTTTTTCTATGTTTAAATCTAAATAAGTGATTTTTCACATAGATCTATGTTTGTCTTCGTGAATTCATCATCTGAGTGCAGAGCCATGTTGTTTGTCGTCGTGTGCAGTGTTGTTTGATTTTCCATCTTGTTGCAGTGTTCATATGATTCTTATTGAAAGACATACTATTCAATCAATGATTTAGGCGTCGACGTTACAGATCCGGAGACATGAGTATTCCGGTCACATTAATTTTATCATATTATTTGTAAGTATTTTGCCATTATATGCTATTAACTTGGATGTTATGAGTTTATTTGCAGATTCATCCTTTATGTTTCTAGCGATGTTGAATGATGTACTTTATCAATTTAAATGAATAAATATTGTTTTACTTTTGTTGAAAAAAAAGTAGTTGTTAAACTTAGTTTTTTTGGGTATATATATTTTATTTGAATATTATTTTTACTATTATTTTAGTATATGCTTCATTTGGTCCCGTCCACAATCAAGTATCAACGTGTGCTTTACTAATTTTGTTGGGTAGTCCTTGGGTCCGGTTTTATTATTAGTTTTTGTTTTGAGCAATTTATTATTAGCTTTTTTGAGATTTGCAAATTAGCCAATATATATCATCCACACATGTGTTAAACTGCTTTCATATTTTAAGAAGAAGTTAAGGTGTGGGGACAATTTGTTTCCTTTTGAAACGATGTAATGGATTCAATTTTTAATATTTTAATTTTTGATATTTTTTACAGTATTATATTATTTTACTTATTGATGTAAAACAACAAAAAATGACATGGAGTTCTTTGGCTAAGTTTGGTTTTGCGCTTTTTTGGTGTTTTTTCAATGAATCGGATGTGGAGAGATGGTGGAAGCTGAATGATCTTTTGAATAAGAGTTTTTCGGAGTAGCAGCTTTGGTGATGAGGACTAGGAGTTTCATTTAGAGGGGTGTTCTTTTGAGGTGAGCAACAACGATGGATGGTGATGTATATCGTTTTATAGTGGTCGTTTTCATGAAGGCGTCTGTTTTAGGTGGTGACGTGTATTTTGATGAGTGTTGTCCTCTTAGGTATTGTAGGTAGGGTATTGCTATGTGTTTGTGTAGGGGTGTATTTTATGGTATTTATTTTCGGTTGTTCCGCCTATTTACAGCGTCTTTTGTTTGTTTTCTCTGAAATCTGAATCATCTGTCTCTGTTTGTTTTAAACAGTGATCTGGTTGTGAAATAAAATTTGCTTGTTAGAAAAAATGACATGGAGGTTTTTTTTCTTCTTCCTGACATTATTATTCATGTTAGATATATGATATATCCTTAAAAAAAAAAACACGTTAGATATATTTTTCTTATGTGAAACACGGACTTAATGTTGTTTAGTCCGGATAAACTTTCACGAAAAAGCAAGAAACACACTACCCTTAATTTGCAATTACTAATCTAACCATTACATATATCCCATTTTACCACATTGCCCTTGTATTGTAAGCAGTTTCCTACTGCCGTGAAAAATTCGTGAAAAGCTTCCCGTACTGTTTAGCAGTGCTCGTGAAACACGTTAGATATTTTTTTCAGTCAAAAAAATACACAATAAATTGCTACAATAATCATGTCGGTATAAAACTAATCTTACAGGGGACTCAAATAGTCTACTATATTGTATAATACTTTAGAGTTCACACCGTATATCTGGGTCAAAGGTTCTAATTATTGTAAGTTAAACAAAAAAGTTATGACTTATGAATTACAATTTTCCAAAAAAAATTCTCTAATTTCAGTGATATATTATTACTTATCATATACTCCAATGCAAAAGTTTGGTTTTAGTTATAAAAAAAACATATTCTTAACATATGCAAGTTCTTATATATTTTTGTTTGTTAGTAAAATCAAAATGCTAACAAGTGTTCTAAAGCTTTTAAAAAATATGTTCGAAAGACACTTGTTAAAGAATAAAAAATAATAAAAATATCTTAAAAATTGTGTAGTCAACCGTTTAAAAATTTAAAAATGTCTTTTTCAATACACTTTACGATTTTATTTTTTTTAACAACTGTTTTAGGAACATTAACAAAAAAATGTTTGAAGTGTAAATACTCTCCCCGTTGGTAAGTGCCATATAAAATAGAGTAATTATAAACAAACATAATTTTTTTACACAAATATTACATCAATGGCATTTTTCGTAATTCCCTTTAAAATGCAAGGGCAATTTTGTAAAATCACCCCTCTCTTATCATGTGTCACTCTTCTCTCTCTCTCTCTCACACACACACACACACACACACACACACACAACAACCCAATAACACTAGAGAATAAGGAGAAGGCATGGTGATGATCATATCTGAGTTGATCGGAGAAGAAGTTAGGATGGTGGTGGTCGTGGGATCAGAGAAAAATAAGGAGGTGTGGTCGTGAGATTCGAGTGGAAGAAGCATGGAGGTGGTTGTGTGTCAGTTGGTCGGAGAAGAAAGATGAGGTGGTGGTCATGTTGGTAGTGGCGAGGACAACACTGGTGATGTATAAGGGTGACGGGATAACATAGGTATGGTGGTGGTGGTGAGAAGATTGTAAGGATGTTGATGACAGAGAGAACAATGTGAGAGAGAGTGAGCATGACAGAGAGACAGACGACAACGATCGTCGGAGAAAGTTGTAATATGAAAGAGAAGCTATGGTGGTGGCGGGGTGACAGATGAGAGAGAAATGAATGAAGGGAGGGAGAGAATAAGAGAGAAGGCAGAAAAAAAATTACCGTATAAACATTTAGTATGTATTGTGTTTGATTTATTGTGTTGGTTTATCATTACTTTACAAAATAACAGGAATTCGACATTTATCAACTTGTTCCCCCATGTTTGGTGTTTGTTACTAGTGACATGCAAATAATGTTTTATATGTGTCAAATTCCTGTTATTTTACATAACACTTACTAACTTGTTTTGCACGTAATCTAGGTAAAAATACACAGTTTTATGTAAATACATACTATTTATAGTTATTAGGCCAAATATGCTACTATTATCTATTCCCCTTCACTTTTGTAGGTCTCTAATGATAAATTACAAAAGACCAAAGATTTTGAATCAAAGGCAATTCAAGGGGCGAGCAAAGCGAGCCAAAAGCGAGTCAAGTCAGAGAGTTTCAAGGGTTTCTGGACTAGAAGATTCGATGGGTGAAGCATAAGCAAAATGGGAACGAATCTTTACAAAATGTTAAGATTTTCAAGATTGGAAGATTCGTTGGACGAGCAAGAGCGCAAGGTCAAAGCGATGAGTTTCAAGAAAGAAGAAAGAGCAGATTAGTTGGGTGAACAACATTTCTCTAATCAAAGTACATTAATGGTGATCTTTTGGATAAGTTGTTTTTTCCTTACATCAAAAGTTAATCGATACATTGAATCTCGTGGCGTTTGCAAGACATGGAACCGACGATGAGGGACATATGGAAACATAACTGAAATTTAGAAAGCATATAAATGATCAAGAGAACACATTGAATGATTAGCTAATGATGTATGTTCCCATCACAACTTCTCATTTATATATTTTAAACTCTTTTTACAATATGTTACTGAAACAACCTTTTCTTAAACATTGATTTAGAAAATTGCAAAATTTGAATGGTCGGAATTGTTTCGCAATCCCTATGAATTTGATATTTATTTTTTTATAAAAAAATGACATAATTACTATTGTACGAGGACAGCTAAAATCCTCATATCAAATGACATCATTGTCGAGGACTGCGTCAATATAGTTTTAGTTATAGCAAATTTGCATTCAATTATGAATCAATACATATTTTTCATTTTTGCTCTATTCTGTCAAATTTAATGGTTGGAAGCAGTTCGCCAGGCGAACTTCACAGAGTCTGTAAATTTTTTAGTATTGTTCTACGAGATTAAAAAACCCCTCAGTGCATCTGATACTGAAGAGGAAAACATATATGTGCGGTTATTCCCTCTTTCTTTTCTCGGGAGGGACAAGTAATGGTTTCTCAATCAACCAACCACAACCTTAACCAACTAAAACACCTTCAAGGACAAGTTTATAGTGAAATTATGTCATCAAAGTAAAATCCATGATGCAAAGACAACTATTGTTGTATTTACACAAGGTGTGAGTGAAACCCTCTATGAGACATGGGAGAGGTACAAGTCCATGCTCCGAAAGTGTCCAAGCCATAAACTTAATGACATCACACAAATCTACATTTTCAGACACGACCTTCAGCAACTTCACAAACTCATGCATGATGCAACTACATGAGGTTCCTTAATGTCGAAGAGTGATGTAAATGCCATAAAGATAATTGAGTTCATGACTATCAACGACAAAAAATCTGAGTATAACAATGGGTTTTCATCAAAGAAGGCAAACATCCTTGATCTAGATATGAATGATGTCTTGTTATCTCAAAGCAAATTTTGTATTAACGTTGTGGAAGAATTGGTAAATTAGGCTTCAAAGATTCCATAACAAATTAAAAAGATCAATGATGAGAAAGCAAAACAAGCGATGCAGCGCAAGCTATGTGCTTAGCCTCATGTTATTGGTTTCTGTCCTCTGAACGAGGAGATCAACTTTGCAAACAACAAATTCTGACAGAATCATTGCCAAATCTGAATCAATACAATCTTAACATCCCATATGACTTTAATTATTATTGACCGATCCCACAGACCAACATGAGTCTTGTCAGCGTGTTTTGTTCTCACTCGCATGCTTTATGAGTGAAATTCTAACATGCAGTAAAAGATGTTATACACAATGACAAGACAAGCGTGATGTCAAGAAAGATGTCAGGACATCGTGATAACACATATAACAAACAACAAATGAATATAAACGATGCAGGAAGTAAAATGACACAAGTTGTTTGTTAACCCAGTTCGGTGCAACTTCACCTACGTCTAAGGGCTACTAAGCCAGGAAGGAAATTCACTATAGTAGTATCAATTTGAGGCATACATAAAAACTTTATCCAGTCTACTAGCTTCTCACTTAATCACTACCCGTGCAATTTCTATCTAAGACTCTTCCTAGATATGAGATCCCCTAGTTACTTCCTCTCAATCACAATCCCAATGATTGACTTAATAGTAACAACAGTAATGGAGACACTCTCCTTAACAGATGAATCAACTCGTGCTTACAACATTTGAGTGATTCATAGTTTACAACTCAACTATACAGTCCAACTCTAATATCAAGAAATACGAGAGTGGCTCACAAATAACAAAGGACATACTAAAAACCCTAATTGACTCTTTCCTAAACCGTGGCTTCAGTACCAAATTAGGTCTTGAGTCTTCCTTTATATAGCCTGATTGCAGAATGGGCTTGATGCACAAATCAGGCCAGACATCTAGCTGAATCATGATATTCATCAGAAATATTCTAAAGCAGATAAGATGTTTCCTTAAATGTTGCAACAACAAACTTAAGAAACACGCTAAGTACAAACCGCCTATCTCTGCTTCTAGAAACAACACGCTTCTTGGTCAACTCTTCACATGAAACAAATCTTCAGAGAATATTCAGGAATCTTCACGTTTTGGATTAATCTCCAAGAGAGCGGAACAAGACACGTTATGATGTCGTACCAATATGTCAAGACATCTTTCTAGACTCTTGTTTTAACAAAATGCAACCAACATAAGTCTACAAACCTAACAATGAGAAACTTCCCATAAGAGGTCACCCATCCCAAAATTGCTCTAAGACAAACACGCTTAATTGTGGAGTTCTTATGGAATGAGCTACCAAAAAGAAGATGCATCTTGTTAGTATAGGTAGTACTAAATAATTCTTATAAGCCTTTCTTCAACCATGCAGTCTCATACCTGCACGACCTCAGGATCCCTCTCATTCTTATGTGATTTAGTTTTTCTAGAAGCTGTCGGGAGTCGCTCATTGTCATGCATTGTGCACCGATGACCTCTCCCCACCCTTCTTAGCCTCGGGTGTTACATGCCCATCAGCTTCCGCTTGGTTCGTTTACGAACCACATTATATTGTGAGAGGCCTGCTCTGATACCAGTTGTAACATCCCATACGACTTTAACTATTGTCGACTAGCCTTACAAACCAACACAAGTCATTTTAGCATGTTTTGTCCTCTCTCACACGCTTTCCGAGAAACTTTCCCGAAGGTCACCTATCCCAAAATTGCTCCAAGTTAACACGCTTAACTGATGAGTACTTATGGATTGGGCTACCAAAAAGAAGATACATCTTGTTTGTATAGGTAGTATCAAACAAATATTACAAGTCTTCCTTCAATCATGTAGTTCCAAACATGCACAACCTCAGGATCCCTCTCATTCCAATGTGTTTCGGTTCGTCTAGAAGTTGTCAAGAGCCGCTCATTGTCATGCCTTATGCACCGACAATCACTCTCTGTCTTCGTCGGCCTTAGATATTACAACAACTTCAAACGAGGTAACAACTAAAATTACCATAGACAAAAACTTCTCTGCCAACACTCAACAAAATCAAGAGTTCTAGCAGAATATGCAAGAGCACCAAACACAAAATATAGAAGATACAATGAATAAGTTTGTGCAAATTTCCCTCAACAATCAAAATAATACATGTGTTTCAATTAAAAACCTTGGAATGCAGATGGGGCAGCTTGTAAAAGAACCGGCTAATAATCAAAAGGGAGTATTTAGGGCCAAAAACAGGACAATCCAAAATAGTATTGTAATGTAATTGTCTTGAAAGATGAATGAAGCTCCGATGATGAAGATGTTGATGAGGAAGAAAGCTCTAACATAAAAAAGCTAGTTGAATATTTCTTTGGTGGAAACAGAAATGAAGTCTGGTGTGCCCTTGAAGAAGAACGAAACGAAAACATAACTAACGGGGGCTACCATTCCCTTGTTCTTTGTTTACATTGTTTATGTAATCTTTTGAAACATATTACTCTTCTAACATGATGATGATATTACCATATTTTAACATGTTTTTTGTTACTATGTTAGAGATTGAAAATTTCACCGTCGTTTATTAGTGACTAGCCTCGGTCAAACTTTTAAGACACAAAATGGATTTTTTTTTTGTTGAAAGAAAAATTGATTCTTTTCTCCAAATTGATTTTTTTTTCATACATAAGAGTCAAGATCAAATCCATCACTAGTTACTTTTTCATATTTATCATGATTCAAAATGATTTTGGAATATATCGAATATCTTAGAAAAAATAGGTCAATGCAATACAATATTATAAAAATCGACAATATGATAAATACTTCCTCTGTTCCTTTATAAGTGTCATTTTAGAAAATTAACATGAAAATAACAAAGTGTATTTTTACACATTTTCTTCCTATTATACCCTCAATTTAATCCATCAATATATTCCTATTTTTTTGGCACACACTTTATCTTTTCAATAAATTTAATATGTTAATCCTCTCATAACAAACTTTTTTTTTAAGATCGTAACAAACATTTTCTAGTTACTATCTTTTTCTCCAACTAATTCTTTATTTTTTTTCTCAAATCTATTCTTTTACTTTGCACTTGAAATTTTTAACAATTATTCAACTTATTTATATAATTTTAACTCTTCATAGAACCACTATTATAAATAACAAAATTTTGTTTAAATATGAAGATAACAATAAACAAATTTTGTTTTAAAATAAACAAACAAACTTTAGTTTTCTAAATATATAGCATTAATTAATTTTATTGAAAAAATAAGAGTAATCAAACAAAAAAAAATACAGGAGTAATGACAAAGGGTATAATTAACAAATTGTACCTTTAAAATATCAAAACGACAGTTAAATAGAAACGAAAAATTCCACTTAAACAACACATAAAAAAGATCGGAGGGAGTAACAAATACTGATTTGTTCACAAGCAAAAGTAGAGTATAATCTATCGTGGCTACTTTAACCGAGTAATAATGCCTTAATAGTTGTATACTCAAGTTATCAAACTTGGATATTGTACTTTCCTGATCAAATGTTATTTTTTTTAAGGAAACTTTTTATTATTATTGAATGGATATTGATTGATTCAGATCGTATTCACGATGTTTTTTTACTACTACTATAATATATCACCTGAAAAATGTGCTAAAGGTACGGAAAGGGACCTAATTGAAGGAATATATGTGATGAAAACTGTGTCTGTTTGCACTTTTTGCCACATGCCACGTGCAAGTCCTTGGAGTACAAGTTTTGTATATTCATAAAAGCATGAGCACTACAATGTTAATGCCATCCATTATACGAAAAGAAAAAGCTAAAAAAGTTTACAAAACTAACAGATAAGTTCCTTCCTTGAAACTCAAGTTATTTTTTCACAAGATTCATTTTAACCAAGTTCCCTTTCTCTTTTTTCACAAGTTTAGTCTTTTTTGGGATAAGACTAATCAATTTATCTTTGTAATTTTTTAGATGTGTACGCCAAAATTATGTTAGGGGTGAAAAAAAAGCTTCCCATTACATTTTTTTAATCCCTAGGGCATGAGTGATTCAGAGTACTTTTAAAACCAAAGCGGGACACTCTTAATTGGTCTTATAATCTTATTAATTTTGGAGTATGTTTAATTCGGAAATTGAATGAAGTTGTAGGCGACTTTTTAAGATTTTCATTTTTGGAAATACATGGGTAAGGAATGAGTATACTCATGTTTGTTACAAGATTGAGAAATTCTTATTCTTGAATATCAAGGTTCATGAGAATAAAATAACTTCTCATAACTTCCAAAATTCCCATTAAATTATTCTCAAGTTAAAGGATGAGAAAGTGGGTTCCCATGAAATTTTGTGTATATATATTTTTTAAAAATAAAATAACTTCTAATTATCCTAAGAATATTCAAGAGTTTGTCAAACAGTTTTTTTAAAATAAAAAAAAATACACAAAAATATAACTCCCGTCCTTAAATTCTCAGGTATGTTGTTCCTAAGAATAATTTTTTAGTCCATGAAATAAACGCCTCAAAGAAACAAATCTAGGACTATAGTATACTTGTATCTTTGACACTCTCAATCCAAATTCTATGGGTTATGTGTTAAACCTCACGTTAAAGAATTAAATTATGTGTTAAACCACAATTCCCAATCCATCTAGAATACTATGGATATGTTTAATCATGTGCTACCAATATTAATAATCGTTTTTCTTGTCAAAAAAAATATTAATAATCTTTTCGCTAAATCAATTCCATGTTTGGTCATGCAACGAATTCAATTAAAGAAAACATAAAGTGCAAAGATTTTCAATTGGAGGCTCAAATTTAGGTTTGGTCATGCAATAATTTTTTTACACATGGATGCTCACACAATTTCATTCATAATAATATTTTTAACACGTGTCGGAACATCAATAAGGACTTCGAAATTAGCATAAGATAAGACAACTTAAGCAAGACTATAAGTCGTCTCATTGACTTGCATCCTAATTAACAAACTTAATGTGAGAGTTTCTATAAAACAAATTGAAAAGATGTCTACAACGACTAATAATGTTGCCAAATTCCGTAACATTTTCTTTGAAATTATGCAGCGAGACAACAACTTTTTTAGAGTCTATTTCAAAATTAATTGGACCTAAGTGCAATTCGTGAACCCTTCGCAAAGCGGAGAGTCGATCAAGAGTTTCACCAACATCGACGTTGCAGATAGAAATAAATCATTCGGCTTTTGCAAAGACAAAACAACCTTGATCATCCTGAATGCAAATGCCAATATCAACTCTATTGGTCTAATTGGAAAAAGATGTGTCAATATTGCATTTATATTGACCAACCTCTGGTTTTGTTGAGCATACAGTAGCTTAGGGTTCGGTTCTGGCTTGGACATGTTTGGCAGCAAACCAACTGTCTAACAAATGATTGAATGTTTGGCATCAAATAATTGATTAAAACATAGTACAAGAGTTAGCTAGCTCTAAGTACTAGTAAGAACCAAAATAATAGAGCAACTTAATTGGAAGAACAAGCATAAACTCGTATAAAATTAGAATGTAAGAGTTTCTCCAAGAAAATGATCCACCATTATCCTAGAAGAGAACCTAGCTATCCATAATAACCATGGAAACTAAAATAAAAAAGGTAATACATAAGGATTAAAAGAAAAGAAACACACGCATAATTGAGAGATATTTTTAGAATAAACTTATTAAATTAAATAAACTAAAAATAATTAAATTTACTTATATCTAGACAATCAATATGAATATTTTTATTTTAAATGTTCGAGACTAGTATTAATATCTCTGTTATATAAAACCCTTTTGAATTTTTTATTGTACCTTTATATAAGAGTTTTTTTTCTTTCAAAATGTTAAGTGTATAAGTTATTTTTTTACCAACATCACCTAATTATGTACTCATTTATAAACATTAACTAATTTTTTCGCCTAAGGGATAAACTTACAAAACCATACAAATTGTTGGTATCAAATTTAATAAATAAACCATCAATATAGTCTTTGAAAGTATTGACCTCTCAACAATTTAGTCCATAAACCATATACAATTTTTTTAAAAGATAAACCATATAAAAATCTAGTATTTTAGTCTCTAACATCTTCATTGAAGAAATTAAATTGATGAATTGCATATAGTTTAAAGAATATTTATAAACTAAATTGAAGAGATAATGATAGTTTAGGAACATAATTCATTCTAAATTTAATTGTGTTAATTCATGTAATTTACTCAGGTGGTTTTATATTGAGGAATAATACTACACCAAATCTTTATTTGTCATGATGCAAAGACTCTAAATATTTATTGAAGTACGACTAATGCACTCAAAGTGAATTTCCCTTTAAATATACATCAACCAAATCTTTTGAGATTGTATAGTGACAACCATAATCTCTTAGATGGTATAGTGACAACCATAATCTCTTATCTTCAAGCATTGCAAGGCAAAAAGGAAAAAAGTGCAGTCTTTACATGGTGCCAGATGGTAGTGTTCAATTTTGCTGCTTCACCGATTTCTATTTCTATCATGTTACAAAGCAATATTGCTCTATATAAGGCAATTTTGAATTTGAAATAATTGATCCATCAATTGTTCAGTATGTGGCCACGTTTTCTAAAACATGCATGCCCCCCTAATCATGCAATAAAATAGGGACAAATATGGCTTGCAATTGGATCCACAATTATGCAAGCCAATTCACCTCAGAACCACAAGAGTCAATTCTATAAGTGCACTATGTACGTACAAATGCAATTGATAGTATCCTAGCTATCAAATATCAACCAGATTAAGTGGCTTGTCAATTGTCATGATCTCATGTAAATTGATGGTTCATAGTTCCTGTTGCCCTCCCTATACTCAAAGTTAGTTAGTATGTGGCAAACAACTTTTTTTTTTTTTTTTGTGGTGGCCGGGGTTTGAACGCCAGACCTTACATATTTTATGCATTTTCCATACCAACTGAGTTAAGCTCACAAGGACGTGGCAAACAACTTTTAATAATGAGAGAATCTAAGTCTAGAAGCGAGAGAGAAAAAAAAAGTATTGAGTTTTAAGGTTTTGAGTTTGAGTTCACTAGTGAATGTGGAAGGAGATAATGTAAATTTTTGTTAATGCTCTTTGAAGGTGCATGTCTTTTCTGTCTTGAATTTGAATTTTAACACTATTTTCTCACCATAAATTTTGTTCATAAAAAAATTACAAAGCAATTAAAAAGAGAATAGTCAAATGAATTTTTTTTCTTCAAATGTGCCTATCCATCTCAAATTATAAAGATTGGGTGAGCTAGAATGTAATGAAAAGAGATGCGAAGAGACGTGGATGAAGAGGATTTAAGTCATGTGGAATAGATAGATGGTCCCAAAGGGCCAAAACATATTGATAAAAAAGTTGACTAGAAATGATAGAGTTAGAATGGTTGATCGTAGACACCATAGATATGGTCCTGTCACAATTGATCAACATGCTTAATCCTAACTCTCTAAATATTTTGTAGTGTATGTTTGGATTCACAATAAGTTTGACGTAATAATTTAAAAGAGCCATTGCAAATTTTAAGTTGCAATAATTTTACGAAATTCATACCTCATCCAAACATTCTTGTAGTACTAGTTTTTTTAAAATCATTTTACATCATCGTAACCCCGAGCGCTCCTAAACTAGACTCATTAATACAATTAACTATATTTCTTCATTGGCTAGAATAATTTGCATATTACTTAAATTATTTTAAAAGTTTAGTTTGATCGCTTATTTTAAAATCAGTTAATTTGGTCGCTTAACTTATACAAGTTATTGCACCTTGTCCTTTAACTTTAAAACTAGTTAATTTTGTCCTTTAACTTAGGTAAGTTAACATAACTTGATTCCTTAACATATGAATATGACATGATATTTTTATTTTCATAAGTTAAGAAGTCAAATTGGGTTAACTTGCATAATTAAAAGACTAATTTGCTTGGTACATAAGTCTTTTTTTTTGAAGAAGTGGTACATAAGTTAAAAGACTAAATTGCGTTAATTTACATGAGTTAAGAGACTAAATTAACTGATTTTAAATTTAAAGAATCAATCAAACTAAAGGTTTAAAATAAATAAAGGAACCAAAGAGTTATTTAAGCATTTCTCGGTCAATGAAAAACGTGAAGTCCCTCCCGAGACTTGGTCATAAGCCATTCAAATTTAGCTTGATAGGCTCAGGCTCTACCTAAAGGTAAAGATAAGTCACTTGCCCAATCTCATTTTACATAAAACGAAAATACAAAGAGACGGTATATACTCTTTGTCTCACAATTATTTTTATTCTTTTTGTGAATTTCAGTCTCCCAATATTTGACGTACTTTACAATATTTTGTCGTATTTTAATAATTCACACAAATTTAAAAAGAATATAAATAAAAGAGAAAGAATGATGGTTTTACCTTATTGACAATATTAACTTATTAGTATATTTCCATTATCATAAATATAGAGTGGGGAATAATAAATTCATAATGATAAAAATAATACTTTATCCGGTCTTATTTATAAAAAACATTTGACTTTTATGATTCATTGGATAAATGATGTATTTGATCTATATTATAGACCAAATACATCAATTACTCAATTAATTTAAAAAACTAATTTTTTCCTTATAAATATGACCGAATGAAGTACTAATTAAAGAGTACAATTAACTGAAAAATAAATAACCAAAGTTGCATTGAAAACTAAAAGAACATCATCCAAACAAATTCTTTTAAAAATGTGACAATAGATTAATTAATATTCTCAATGAATGTATAATCTTAAATCCTTAGACCCATTATTTTACTTTTCTAAATCAATTTCTTCCTTACATGGGACCCATTATTTAAGAAACACGTATAAATCAAAATATTTGGTATATTTGATTTAGAAAAGTGAAAAAAATTACTCATATTCATCCAATCCATCACCACAAAAAAATTAAATAGATCTCACAAACAACTCTATATCATTATATCTTAATAATATTTATTTTCTAAAACAATTTATGACATGGGGTATATGAAAAAGAGAGAAGAAACACGATCTTTCTACCAACATTCTTCTCCATAATCTCTAAAATATACGCTCCACAAAGAGAGTATCTGTTTAATTTGATGTTAAATACATGAAATGAAACACTCTTGATTATTATAGAGGTTATTTTGACTTTAAAAGCCATGCAACGCGACAACATCTAGCTTGTCAAATCCTTTAAAAATATCAAGAACTTTATGGCATAATAATTGGTCATTCGGATCATCAATGAGTTTTTGAAACTAATATTGAATAGTGAAATATGCAAAACCATTGAAGACAATTTTGATAACAACTTTCATTTTCTCTTTTCTCATTGATCCAAAACAATAGAGAGAAAAAAAAAGAGAATAAAAATATAATGTGACTTTGAGAGAGAAAGTTATCAAAAAATTATAATAAAGTAATTGTACAAATATCATTTCTCCTAATATTTCACTCTAAAAAAACACAATCATCATGCTTTTAAGAGTGCACATCGTCTTGTCCGTGAGCACCAAAGGGAGGTATCATCCTGTCAAAAGAAAATTATTGACTTAAAGCACAATCACCATTATACTACAAGTGTGCCATTTGTAATTTTTTTTTTTGTAAGATAAAAGTGTAATAAAAATTTAAAATAAATGATGTTGATGTTAGTTTTAATAAAATTAATATTTTGTCGTTGTACAAATATATAATTTGATAGGACGATTTATAATTTAAAACAGAGAGAATATATCTTTATCTTTCATTAATTATTTTATTCTGATTTTCTAAAAGTGATCACTAAAAATAAAAAAGTTAAGGACATACTACTCCAAAAAACTTATTTTATTTCCAAAGTAAAATTGATTGCAAACATATTATTTTTGAAAATTTCATTGAGGAGAGGGATAAATAGGATGAAGTTGAAGAAGTGAAAGATAAGGGTAACCATTGAAACTGAACACACATAACGAGGGGTTGGGGTTCGATATAGTCAAATGTATCACTCGTTGTGAGACACAAATGGATTCAAAATATTGAGCTTTGATATTATGTGGTTATTTTTTTCAATAAGCAAAATGGTATATTAAAGATAGTACTAAACCGTCACAAAATTCAAGATTACAAAGATCGCAAACATCTTCGAAAATTGCGATTTAGAACCTACCTCCTAATGAAACAACTTAGTGATGTTATTTTAATGAGTAGAGATAACCATACACAAAAAATCAAACACAATACACACATCGGTATTTTTCCTCCTTTTTTTGGTTGCTTTCCTTCTTAT
>Ga0315913_1004081_pt1 | contig 17635 bp, 7 predicted proteins | sample MpolsnodulesMG_FD_207736 | JGI IMG/M metagenome (GOLD analysis project Ga0315913, IMG submission 207736) | Medicago polymorpha root nodule microbial communities from Los Angeles, California, United States - small nodules | ecosystem: Host-associated > Plants > Roots > Nodule | place: USA... | reverse complement strand
TCAGGGCAGGCCTCAAGGCTCAGTGAGCATTAACATAGGTACTTATAGATCACCCATCAAAGAGGTCATTGCGCTTGCAACAGAAGTTAAACCCACGACCTTGCGGGTGAGTCAATTCTTACCAACTGAGTCAACCTTCGTTGGCATAAACATAATCTTCAAGTAACTAAATTTAAAAATGAAGCATATTATGTGTTTGATAAAATGTCTGAACAGTATGATCATTATTTTCTTATTTGGAGCATATTATATTTACTTAAATCAAGTTATCCCTCAACGTAAGTGCCGGTACTAATCTCTCGAGGTAACTGAAAACCATTTAAGGGGTTGACCACTTCCAACATATGTTTTTCCATATGCACCAGCGAGGGCTCGAACTCTGAACCAAATGGTTGATGGGCACAAGCATCTACTACATGTGTCACACCTACTTTTTTTATAATACTAATTTGTATTAAAAATAAAAGGACAATCAAATAAGAAAAAATTACCATGCTCATATATGAATCCATCAAAGCTAGAACACCCTGGTCCACCATTAAGCCAAAGAACCACTGGATCCACAGAAGGTTTACCTTCAGACTCAACAAAATAGTAATACAAATTCCTTCCATGACTTTCATCCACAGTCACATACCTTCATTCAAGGGTCAATTAATTAAACATAACATAATGCATTTCTTCAAATAAGTCAAAAAAAAGAAAGAATTAAAAATAACCCAAAATTTATTATGACGCAATATGAATAAAAATTACAAAAAATTGGAATTTTTAAAGCTACATACCCAGCATAATGCTTGGAAGGTATAGTTCCATTGAAACCAGGAACCTGTGTTACAATGGCAGTTTCAGGTGCTGAAATTGTCAGCACAATGCTGAGGTAAATCTGAAGTAAGACCAAACAAACAGTGCTACGTGTTTTGTTCATCATTGTTTGTTCCAAAACAGGAAATAAATTAGAAACAAAAAACAAGCTTATAAAAAACAACAAAGGTTGAAGTACAATTTATAGAGTAATCTAAGAAAAGAGTGATGATGGGTCCACTTTGCAAGTTGTGATAGCTAGATTAACTTGAAAGCTAAGAGTTGTTACAAATAGTATGTGAGAGAGAGATGAGATACTCCATTTTATTAGAATATCTGAAACGAGTTTTGCGTGAGATTAGTATTTAAGTTACCATAAATAGCTTACTCAAAAAACAAAATTAGGGTATTTACAAAGATTTTACTATCTTTCTTTATAAGTAAATTTTAACTAATTTTGTTAATTAAGATAAATTTTTAGTTACAATGAAGCATCTACAAAAAAGTTATTTATTTTTTTAGTATCTAAGCGGATCTCTCATGTGCACGTATCATTCATTTATAACATTTTAATAATAGAGTAATATTTAATAAACACTCAATATCTTAAACTCAAAAACTCTAAAAAAAATAATAGTTAAATGGGTTCCACAAATAACTTATATTATCTATCTAAAAGAAGTGGGATCCACAAAGAGAATATCTATCTATTTTAAGTATTATAGATTATGGAGTCAGAATACTTTCTATTATGAAATGTTCAGGGTTTTCTCTATAAAAAAAACTTTTTAAGGGTTTGGCCTAGTGATAAAAAGATAAGTCTTGAATTCGAAAAGTCTCGGATTAGAGTCATGCTAGTGCATATGAATTGGTAAATATAAATATATTTGTAAATGTTTTTTGAGCTTAAAAATCGTCTCTATCTTGAATTTGGGCATCATCCAATTACCTTAAATTTACTTATTCCAAAAAAATATCAATATTTATATTTATTTTAAAATAAATTATAAAAATATAGTATATCATTGAATGATGGGGTATTTACTCTTACTCAACTAAACTAACGAATATCATAGTATTCACCTTTTATTTTTATTTTTTTTGTAAGAAAAAAAATAAAAAAATAAAAATTTAGATTATACACAATGTTGTCAAAAAAATATTTACTATATGCAAATGTCCATTTAGGGGTTTTATTATACACAATGTTGTCAGAAAAATATAAATCAATTAATATCTAACAATACTTATTTTTATTTAAAATCATATTTAGAAAAAATGACAGTTCGAAATGTGAAGAAAAGGAATATTACATTAGAAAAATTGAATGAGATTAATTAATATTTTAAATTAGCATATAAACTGTTTTCTTATGAATGGTATGTATGCGCCCAATGCGATGTTGTGATGTGACTGTTTTGGATTTTATTGTAACGGAACGCAGAAGATAAGCAAAGTGGCGTTATGGATGGGTCATCATATTTTTATTAAAAAAATCTACTTACTAGATTGAAGGCATACCACTGGTCACCATCAACTTCACCCCAAAAAAAAAAATCCAAAAAAGTCACCATACAGTTTCCTTAAATTTCAATTCAATTTTATCTAGAATATTTTTCACGCACACAGTGAACAAAGTATTTTTTATTTTTTTAATAAATTAAGAGCATATGACAAGAGAGAATAGAGGATGTCCGTTGGTAACCTAGTCTAAACATTTTGTCAAATGTTCAAAAGAGAAAAAAATATGTAAAAATTGGGGGACATAAAATCAAACGAGTCGATCCAAGTGAATTAACCCTTATCGGATAATACAACCAAGAAAAACTACACATTAGATTTAATCCTAATCAATTCAAACAAACTAATTGGGTTTATAGCTTGACGAATGAACTGATTGTCAACGCGAACCAATAATGTACCACCAACTCCCTACAATATCAGCAACAAACATTAGCGACTCTTTCGAACCCCTAAGACATGTGTCCAACGAAGATGAACTAGGATATCACGACAGTTTGAATTCACAAACCAACATAGTAAGACGGATATTCAGGCAGCACCTGTGTGTCCTGGAGGCAAATTTTTAACCTTGAAACCTGACATAACCTGCAGATCTCAACAAACCTAGACAATCAGAGAGTCTAAGAACGAGAACACTAACCCGACACAACAACCGTCGCTTAACAGACCCTCTTGGGTTTTCTATCGACCCATAAAACTCGAACTTTTCGATGATGGAGGTGAACCTGATCGCCAACACGATAACGAATCCAAAACCAAACAACTGACGGTAATCAACAACAACAAGCTAACAAAATGACCAACCCTCTCATGTATCCTTAAACCGACTTCTCCTCCTCCTACTCACATCTCAACTCTTCTATATTACATAATCAAAAAATATATCTGCAGAATAGAGACAAAATGAGCATGGGAGAGATACAATATATCTGCAACAAGTTCTGCGTGAGACAAATACTAGTTAGTACTACAAGAAATCAGTGGCGTAGCCAGGACCCAAAGTCATGGGGTTCAAACTTTTGAATTTTAATTAAAAATTATAATAATATATATAAAAATATTACATTGTATTTAATTTACATGGTACTCAAAGAAATTACATACATACTCTACGATTATCCTCTACACGATTTTATGATATCGTTGAATAATCAACTAAGTTAGAAGAGAATCAATCATCATCTATTTGATTACGCAATTTAATCTTTATAGATCATTAGCAAGAGTTGTGACATTTTTAAATATGCCACAAAACCAACTATGCCACATCTATCACTTTGACTCAACGACAAAGCTTTTCTTCTATTTCACACCACAACCTAGTTTGACTCCCACACAAGTAAATTTAACATTCCATTTCGACTCCCACACAAGTAAATTTATGTGGAATGTTTTGATTTTGAATTTGAATTGTAAAACCTATGAATTAATTTAAAGAATTAGTTATGAACTAATAAATATAAGAAATTAGGAAAATGCTACACTATTTAATTAATTCATATTTTACTGATTAATACTAGTTCTCATTGGACTAACTAATATTACAATACTAGCCGTTTTTCTTTTGTTACAATACTACTAGCCATTCACCAAAACAAAGGTGATGTCAAGATAATAATATTACAATACTAGACATTCACTAAACTAATTAATAATGTGCCACATGATCTTATAATACTTGCTAGATCAAAGGACACGTGCTAGCTGCTGCAATTGTGAGTCATAAGCTTTGTCTCATTTCACCATATACTTAAACAACACAGCCAGGAAAAAAAGTGAGAGTTAGTGCAATTGTGATGCAGCTGGTGCAATGTTTAGATTTGAGGGGATTCAACATGAGATAAACATAACAATTTGAATGTAAAATTAGGAATTGAGGGGGTTCACCTGAGCTCTATGTAGCTCCGCCAATGCAAGAAATAGTTTGTCCAAAATTTAAGATATATTTATAGTTAAATATTTTACCTTCTTGATTGAAATATTCTTCACCAGAAAAAATGCATGCAATTAGACACCATGACCCTAATTACACTATCTCTCGTGAGAGATCCTGATATCACACTTAGCTCTCGTTTTATATTTAAATATATACTCAATCTATCTCTTTTACGAGTATAGGTTGAGTACAAATTTTGTGTTTCTATTTAATTGTCGTTTTGATAGTTTAACAATATAATTTATCAAATATATCATTTTTTTTAATTACTATAGCTTACTACTCGCTCCGTCTCATATTATAAGCAAAAAAAAAAATCACACTTATTAAGAAAACTAAAACATAGTAGTTTGCAACATAGTTTCTTATGTTATCTTTGAAATAAGTTTTATAGGAAGATGTAAAAACAATTTTTATTGGTTATTGGTTATTGAGAAAAATGAAAGAGAGAGCAAATTGAATGCAATTTGCATTTAATTTTTCTTTGGAAAAGATAATTTTTTGAAACAACATAATTAAATATGATAAAAGTTGGTTTTTTGCTTATAATTTGAGACAAAGAAAATGAGTTTTTTTTGCTTATATCAGTTAAATTAATTAATGTTATTTGTTTGGAAAATTCAAGTTTGATTTTAAAACAAAGTTTGTTTTTTGAAACAAAATATTGTTACTTACGATAATGGATCTATAATAATGGAGCAATAAATGTTGGAAATTGTACAATAATGCCACAAAGTGTGAATCTAGTATTAAAGTCATACATGGAGCCTAAATGTTGGTTAAAGAAGTTGAAGGGAAGTTAAGTTTTGCTTAGGTGAATAACATTTTCTTTTGTCAAGTAGTCTAGTCTAGCGGATAGAATTCACCTTTTTCAAGGTGAATAAGTGGAGTGTCCAGGGTTCGAACCCCGACCCCTGCATATTACAATGCATGTCCCTGACAACTGAGCTATGCTCACGGGGACGAATAACATTTTTTTTAAGGAAGGTGAAGAACAAGTTTAAAATTTGATTAATGTGAAATTTTATTTTACTTTACTATTATTAAAAAAATTGTGTGCAACAATGAGACTATTAATGATTGTTTGTAATGGAAGAGAGATGGAATGTGTGTAAAAAAAAAAATAAGAATTTGTTTGAGAGACGAAGAGTGTATATAACTTGCTTGTTATGGGAGGAAAATAAGAATTTATCGATGGATTAAAATGGGGTATTATTGAAAAAAATGATCAAAAATTCACTTTCTTAATTTGAGTGTACTATTATTTATTTTTTTGAACAAACTAAAATGAGATATTATGAACAACAATGGATCTTCCCGCACAAGGCGTGCAAAGGGAGAACCATCCAAGAATATTTACAAAGTTAAGGTGCTAAAAAGCAGATGCACCAACAAAACAGACAAAAAGAATTACAAGTGGACACCCATACAAGGGAGTGGATGCTTCTACCAATCATGATAACTATAGTGAAATGTCGCCTCTTTTGCTTTCAGCCATACAAAAGAATTGAGTTTCACCTTTTCAATAAGAACGGAATAAGAACAAACCGTATTTTGGAAAACATGATTATTCCTCTCCTTCCATAAAACCCAAATAGTAGCAAACCAAATAATTCTTAGAAATAAATGAGTAGCACGAGGTAACCCTGCCATGTTAGTAAACTGCTGGAAATGATGTCGAAGATTACCAGGACTAACCGAAGAAATATCCAACCAATGCCACACATGAGACCAAAGATAACTGAAAATGTTACAATCCAAAAACATATGTTTGGCCGTTTCCGGATGTCCGCACTCCGAAGCACACGCCGCGTTGTCTGGTTGAATTACACGCCTATGCACCAAGTTGTCTTTGGTAGGCAATCTATTACGAAAGAGGCGCCATGCAAACAGAGACACCTTAGAAGGAATATGCTTGTGCCATACGTCATCAACAAGACTTCTATCCAGCGGATCGCCTGAGGTGGTAATAAAACTGTAAGCGCCCCTTACTGTGTAGCCATTAGTAGTATCTAATAACCATCTCCAAGTATCATTAGAATTATCCTGCAAAACAGTGTTATGAAATAAAACAGAACATTCCCTCACGCTCTCCTCCTCCCAAGCCAACACTTTAAAAAAATGGAGGGAGTACAATTTAGTTCATTTAACTTAATATTAATATTGAATATTTTAAAAATAAAATAAAATATACATCTAAATTTTAAATAAATTTAAAATATATGCTAAATTAGTTAAATTTACAATACCATCCTTTCTAGTTTAAGTTTATAAAAATAGAATTGTATTCAAGGTTGCATATTCTAGAGGTTTTCTGTGAAAAAGGGAAGAAAAGAGTATGTCATACGTTTGTTATCTCCCAAGTCTACATAGAACATTCAACATAGAAAGACTAGTAGAGACTTACGTGCTTTAATTTTGATTGACACAAAAAATATCTATTTACTACCAAAATCATATGGACCAAATTGATTCAGAAGGCTTCCTCTCTACTTTCCTTTCTCCTCTTATCACTGGTTCTTCTTCAATTTATCTTTGCTGTGTAGCTCAGTGAGGTGAGGTGGCAAAAAATTTAGGGTTTTAACCTAAAAGAAGTCGTGTGACAAAAAAACTATGATGTGGCATAAAACTTGATCCAGGTCCAAGTCTACACAAAGATTATTCAAATAATAGAAAGACTAATGAATAAGTGCTGGAATTTTTATGGAAACAGACAATAGCTATAATACTATAAAAAATAAACTATATGGATGAAATTGATTATAAAACCTAAACATGGCTTCCTCTCTACTCCTTCCCTTTCTCCTATACTCACTGATTCTTCAATCCATCAATGTTGTAGCTCAAACCAAAAGTACTATAGCCATTGGTGATTCTTTTACTGCTGAAACCAGCAACTCTACATGGTTGCTTTCACCTTCTGGTGACTTTGCCTTTGGTTTTCTTCCAATACAAGACACTGACCTTTTTTTGCTTTCCATTTGGTATGCTAAAATTCCTGAAAAAACCATTGTGTGGTATGCTAATGGGGAAAATCCTGCACCAACAGGATCAAAAGTGGAACTCAATGCCGAGGATGGGTTGGTGCTAACTTCTCCAAATGGTGCCGGGTTATGGAATACTACTGAGGTACTCAGTGCTAAAGTTTCTCGTGGTGTGTTCAATGATACTGGCAACTTTGTGCTCGACGGTGCTGGTTGGGAGACTTTCAAGTTTCCGAGTGACTTGCCTTCTCAATTTCTTCAAAAAGGTGGAAAGCTTTATTCAAGGCTTAAGGAGTCAAATTTCAGTAAAGGAAGGTTTGAGCTTCTTTTACAAGATGATGGTAATCTTGTTATGCATTCTATTAATTTACCATCTGGTTATGCTAATAAAGAAAAATACTATGAAAGTGAAACTGCGGGAACCGATACATCAAGTGCTGGAACTCGATTGGTCTTTGACGGATCAGGGGACCTGTATGTCTTGAGAGAGAACAATATGAAATACAATGTGTCAGAAGAAGAGAGTACAGTCTCTACCACTCTTTATTATCTTAGAGCAACTCTTAATTTTGATGGTGTGTTCGCAGTTTACAAGCATCCGAAGAATTCAACTGACGGTGAAGGTTGGACCACAGTGTGGTCTAAACCTGATAATATATGTAAATATGTTGCTAATGAAGGGAGTGGTGTTTGTGGATATAATAGCATCTGCACTTTGGGAGTTGATAAGCGACCAACATGTAAGTGTCCAAAACGATACTTACTGGTTGAACCTGATGATCCACTTGGTAACTGCAAGCCAGACTTCAAACAAGGATGTGCAGAAGATGAACCAAGTAAAAACAGAAATGATCTCTATGACTTTGAGACTTTGACTGACATTGATTGGCCTTTGTCAGATTCTGCGCTTCAAAAGCCTTTTACGGAAGAACAATGTAAGAAAGCTTGTATGGAAGATTGCTTTTGTTCTGTGGCTATTTTCAGGTTAGGTGATAGTTGTTGGAATAAGAAGTTACCACTCTCAAATGGGAAATATGATCCAACTCTATATGGTGCAAAGGCCTTTTTGAAAGTTAGAATAGATAATACCTCCATTGGTGTCTTTCCTCCAAATTCAACCACTGTGACCAAGAACAATAACAGAGAAACTTTGGTTTTGGTTGGTTCTGTGATTTTGGGTAGCTGTTGAAATATATATTATTTCCTTTTATTATCATTCTATTTTATTTTAATGGTTGTTTTTTTTCTTCATTATATCACTCCTTCTATTGTATTCTCTATAAAAGGAGCACCATTCTCATTGAAATAAACAACTCTAAATTATAAAGTAATTTCTACATGGCATCAGAGTCCCCGATTTTGGGGGCCTTGCTTCCGCATAAACCCTAGCTGCCATCACTACGGCATCTTTAGTTTTTTTTTTCTTTCTGGTTTTGATATCTAGCAACACTGTTCATCCACGCGATACTATTCACGTGTGCACTGTTCATCCGCGTGGTACTGTTCATGTGCACTGTTCATCAGAGAGAGTAAAAAACTCAATTTTGTAGCTTGTAGTTTGAGTCAGATCAAAAAGTGAAAATAAAAAAAGATGAATAAATCTAAGACCAGAAGAGAGAAGGCGCGACGGAAAAGGGTGGTGATAGGTAAGACAATTTTCAACTAATCAACTGAAGGTCGTGCACTCCATGATACTTCTGATCAAGGGCAAGAATCATTCTCAAACTTACTTCCGTCCACTAATGAACAACGGTACAAGCTTCTTGAGTCTCAAACAACTTCTCGTATGTTTTCTTTCGGTTCCATTGCCCAAAAAAGTAATTTTTTATAGTCAGCCCTTCTTAGTGTCAAACCAAGTCGTACTTGGATTGTTGATTCAAATGTTGTCGATCATATAACAGGAGTCTAGTATGTTTTCTTCATATAGTCCTTGTGCAGGTAATTTAAAAATTAAGATTGCCGATGGTTCTCTTTCACCTGTGGCAGGAAAAGGTTCTGTCATTATTTATCCATTAACTCTTCAAGATGTTTTACATGTCCCAAGCTTGTCCTATAACCTGGGATAAAAGGTGTCAAACTCATTTTTTTAATACTCATTGTTTGTTTCAAGGTTCAATCTCGAGGGCAATGCTAAGTAAAATGGAGGACTCTACCACCTTGAAGATGAACTTGAAACTGGACATCAACTTGGACAAATACGTTCTTTCTTTGAATCCTTTTTTGTTTCAAATAATAAGGATGATGATATGTTGTGACATTTAAGATTGGGTCATCCTAGTTTCAAATATTTAAAAAACTGTATTTACGAAGTTGTTTGTTGGTCAGGATTTATCTTCTTTCAATGTGAAATTTGTGAACTTGCAAAACATCAAAGAAGTTCTTTTCCTGCCCAAACATATAAACCTTCAAAACCTTTTTCTATTATTCTTAGTGATGTTTGGGGGCCTAATAGGATAAATTCTTTATCCAACAAAAAATGGTTTATCACCTTTACTTATGATCACACTAGACTTTGTTGGGTATATTTATTGAAAGAAAAAACAAAGGTAGAATAAATTGTCAAGAATTTTATTAAATTGGTCCGGACTCGGTTTAATTCCATACAAGCTTATGCGTTGCGCGGATATCTTAAATGTTTAGTTTGTGGAAAAAAAATTAGAAAATAAATAACTATTCATTATTTATATAGTGAAGTTGTTGATATCATATGAAATTGAAGATAAGAATAAGAAATATATATTGGTATTAATTAATTAAAATAGTTGCAAGTAAATTTTATAGCTTGGTGTAAATTGCCGAGAAAATAGCATGCAATTAGTCTGCAAAGTTTAATTCAATTGATAAATACCGATATTATTATTTTGACCCAAGTTCGAACCCATAACTTTGCAGTTTTGTACAAGTTTTTTTTTTAAGTAGAGTTAAAAAAAATTAGCATGCAACTAGACTCCATAACCCTACAATTTTCTTAAATTTCAATTTTACTCTCCATATTTTTAATTAAAATAAAAATAATCTCTGGAATTTTTTAAAAATTTCTCTTAACTGTTTTAAAATTACGAGAAATATTTATTTGGACACAACCTCAAATCAAAAGTATTTAAGCACACACACATGAATGATAAAATTTAAAAGAGAAATAATTTAGTCACATCATTTGATATAATTTTTCGTTTAAATTTTATCAATCATATATGTGCGCCTAAATAAATTTTATCTAGGTTGTGTTTATGCAAGAGTTGCTCTAAAATTACACTTTCTCTAATATCACACCCTCCTCCTCTACTTCCCTTCCTTGACCATTCTCATTGGGTTCTCAGCAGTTCACAAAAACATAATTGTATGCAAGGCTTATGCAGGGTTGCATATTTCTATAGAGGTTTTATGTGATAAAGGTAAGGAAAGTGTATCATACGTTTGTTATTTCCAAAGTATGACGACTTGTGTGATGGTTTAGTAGAGGTTTTATGTGATAAAGGGAAGGAGAGTTGACCAAGTCTACACAAAGAATATTCCATTCCACACATAGAAAGACTAGTAATAGTGACTTACGTGCTTTAATTTTGATGGACAAAAAATATCTATTTACTATCAAAATTATATGGACCAAATTGATTTAGAATCTAGACAAAGACTTCATCTCCACTTCCCTTTCTAGTCTATTCATCCATCTATGTTATAGCTCAATGAGGTGATGCGGCAAAAAAAATCTAGGTTTTAGTTTTAGACCTAAAAGAAGTGATATGGCAAACCATTTATTAACATTACTTAGGACTTTGCTTTTGTAAAATCATTCACAAATTAACCAAGTACTTATGGTCAAATGATTAATGAATAGAATAATTCTTGATCAAATTATATTTACCTCACAATCAAACTCCGAATTACCAAAATCACCGTCTCATTAAAACCGAAGAGTTGACACCAAAAAAAGAATCATTCACATGAATTTCTATTGCGTAGGTTTTATGATACATCAATATTTTTCTGTTTTCATAATACCACTTTTGAATCTATATATCTTAGCTAAGGATCCAAAAAATTGGATTTTGAAAAGGGAAAACCAATTTAGAGAATGTGATAATAGGAGAACAAAACTATAATTAAACTTACTCTATTGTCAGCAAATGACATTTCTCTAGTATATCTAAGAGCACAATAAAAGTAAAGTTCATATTCTTAACCATGCAAGCAAAGTCCACTTTAGAAGAACACAAATCCTTTGCTGAGATTGTAAATTATTTTCATTTTTATAATTTTATGAAAAATTGAAGTATATCATACGTCTGTTATGTACAGATGTTAAACCAACTTATAACTTATGAGTTGACCAGGTCCAAGTCTACACAAAGATTATTCAGCAGAGTAATGACTAAGTGATGACATTTTTATGGACAAAAACAATTGCTATTTTCTATAAAAATCATATGAATCAAATTGAGTATAGAATCTAAACATGGCTTCCACTCTACTTCTTCCCTTTTTTCTCTTCTCACTTATTCTTCAATCCATCAGTGTTCTAGCTCAAACCAAAAGCACCATAGCCATTGGTGATTCTTTCACTGCTGAAACCAACAACTCTACATGGTTGCTTTCTCCTTCTGGTGACTTTGCCTTTGGTTTTCTTCCAATCCAAGACACTGACCTTTTTTTGCTTTCCATTTGGTATGCTAAAATTCCTGACAAAACCGTTGTGTGGTATGCTAATAAAGAAAGTCCTGCACCAAAAGGATCAAAAGTGGAACTCAATGCTGATGATGGGTTGGTGCTAACTTCTCCAAATGGTGTCGGGTTATGGAATACTACTGAGGTACTCAGTGCGAAAGTTTCTCGTGGTGTGTTCAACGATACTGGTAACTTTGTGCTCGAGGGTGGTGGTTGGGAGACTTTCAAGCATCCTAGTGACACCTTGTTGCCTTCTCAGTTTCTTCAAAAAGGTGGAAGCCTTTCTTCAAGGCTTAAGGAGTCAAATTTCAGTAAAGGAAGGTTTGAGCTTGTTTTACAAAATGATGGTAATCTTGTTATTCATTCTATTAATTTACCATCTGGTAATGCTAATGAAAACTACTATGAAAGTGAAACTATGGAATCCAATACTACAAGTGCTGGAGCTCAATTGCTCTTTGACAGATCAGGGTACTTGTATGTCTTGGGAGAGAACAATGAGAAATACAATGTGTCAGAACAAGAGAATAAAGTCTCTACAACTGAATTTTATCTTAGGGTAACTCTTAATTTTGATGGAGTGTTCACACTATACAAGCATCCAAAGAATTCAACTGAGAGTGAAGGTTGGACCACAGTGTGGTCTAAACCTGATAATATATGTAATTATGTTGCTAATGGAGGGAGTGGTGTTTGTGGATATAATAGCTTCTGCACTTTGGGAGTTGATAAGAGACCAACATGTCAGTGTCCAAAACGATACTCACTGGTTGATCCTGATGATCCACTTGGTAACTGCAAGCCAGACTTCATACAAGGATGTGAAGAAGATGAACTAAGTAAAAACAGAAATGATCTCTATGAGTTTGAGACTTTGACTGACATTGATTGGCCTATGTCAGATTCTGTGCTTCAAAAGCCTTTTACTGAAGAACAATGTAAGAAAGCTTGTATGGAAGATTGCTTTTGTTCTGTGGCTATTTTCAGGTTAGGTGATAGTTGTTGGAAGAAGAAGCTACCACTCACAAATGGGAAATATGACGCAACTCTTAATGGTGCTAAAGCCTTTTTGAAAGTTAGAATAGATAATACCTCCATTCTTGGTGTCTTTCCTCCAAATTCAACCATTGTGAACAAGATCAATAACAGAGAAACTTTGGTTTTGGTTGCTTCTGTGCTTTTGGGTAGCTCTACTATTCTCAATGTTGTATTGATTGTAGCGATATGTGTTTGTACCTCCATCATTTTTCAGTACAAGAAGAAGCTTAGAAGAGTTAGCAAAAGTGACACTTCTGTTGAAACCAATTTGCGTTGCTTCACTTATGAAGAGCTTGAAGAAGCTACCAATGGATTTGACAAAGAGCTAGGAAGGGGAGCTTTTGGTATTGTTTACGAAGGAGTCATCAACAACGACACAACTTCCAAAACTTGCGTGGCAGTGAAGAAATTGAACAGTTTTCTGTTGGATCAAGCTCATAGGGAATTCAGGAATGAACTAAATGTCATTGGTCTCACTCATCACAAGAATTTGGTTCGTTTACTTGGATTTTGTGAGAGTGGAAGTGAAAGACTGCTTGTTTATGAGTACATGAGCAATAGCACTTTGGCAAGTTTTCTATTCAATGAAGAGAAACAGAAGCCAAGTTGGAAACTAAGGCTAGAACTTGCAATAGGAATAGCTAGAGGACTTGTGTATTTACATGAAGAGTGCATCACTAGGATCATTCATTGTGACATAAAGCCTCAAAACATACTCCTTGATGATTACTTCAATGCAAGAATTTCTGACTTTGGATTAGCCAAGTTGTTGAACATGAATCAAAGCAAAACCAACACTGGCATAAGGGGAACAAAAGGTTATGTTGCACTTGAATGGTTTAAAAACATGCCTATCACTGCTAAGGTTGATGTGTATAGTTATGGTGTAGTGCTACTTGAGATAATTTCATGTAGAAAATGTGTTGAAGAAATGGATGAAGAAGATGAAGACAAAGCTATTTTAACTGATTGGGCTTATGATTGCTACAAAGATGGTGCTTTAGGTGCATTGGTTGAGGGTGACAAGGAGGCATCGGAGGACAAGGAAAATTTGGAGAAATTGGTAATGATTGCTATTTGGTGTGTTCAAGAGGATCCATGTCTTAGACCAAACATGAGAAATGTGGTACATATGCTTGAAGGTACTGTTGAAGTGCAAGTTCCACCATACCCCTCACAAATTAGTATACAATATTCTCTAAATTAATACGTTTGTAAGAAAAGATTGGCAAATTGTGCTAATACCTGTTGTGTTGTTTTAAGTGCAATGTAATATTTGGATTTATGTTTGTGTATCAAGCTGTGGTTTCAATATTAAGGTAGGCCCCAATATAGAATAAAAGTATTTAAGTTTATTATAAAGTAATTGTAAAGTAATGTTCTTTAGTGAAATTGTGGAAATGTAATTTCTTATTTTGTAATTTTACGTATAATATTCATTTTTTATGGTCTTATTTATTTGCAAATGTTATAGCTGTGAGTACCTGACAGTCAACGTATACTATACAACTTAACAACGATAAAATATCGTGAGAACCGGTGTTTTCATCTCGGTAAAATCAATTTTACCCATAAAATTATGGACCCTAATTCAATTTAAGAGGACTGTTATGTAAGTACATGATCACATGTCACAAACATCACTTATATCTCATTTAACAAAAGTAGGTAAAAGGATGAACATGTATAATATTGATTTTTATCACTTTACAAATTCTTCAATTTATAGGTCTCTAAAATATACAGTGTTCTGTCATTTATTTTGCTTTGTTAGATATTAAATTAACTTTATCCAAAACAAAACAACAATGGAATAAGGTTTGTTCATACAAAGATATAACTTATGTAAAGCCATAACTTGATACAGAGTCATAGATCAAATTTTATTGTTGACTTTAAACAACACAACAAGGACTAGCATTTAGCACCAGCTAACCAACTTATTTAGAGAACATTTAATACTAATTAATTTGAGACATTATCTTTTCTCACTTTCAAGAAAGCCTTAGCACCATTAAGAGTTGCATCAACTCTCCCATTTGAAAGTGGTAACTTCTTCTTCCAACAACTATCACCTAACCTGAAAATAGCCACAGAACACAAGCAATCATCCATACAAGATTTCCTACACTGTTCTTCAGTAAAAGGCCTTTGAAGCACATAATCTGATAGAGGCCAATCAGTGTCGATCAAAATCTCGAACTCATAGAGATCATTTATCTTTTTACTTGGATCATCTTCTGCACATCCTTGGATGAAATCTGGCTTGCAGCTACCATATGGGTCATTAGGATCAATCAGTGAGTAATGTTTTGGACACTGACATTTTGGTCTCTTATCAACTCCCAAAGTGCAGAAGCTATTATATCCACAAACACCACTACCTGCACTAACAGTATAAGTGCATATATTAAAGGGCTTAGACCAAACTGTGGTCCAACCTTCACTCTTAGTTGAACTCTTAGGATGCTTGTAAAGTGTGAACACTCCATCAAAATTAAGAGTTGCTCTAAGATAAAATTGTGTGGTCGAAACGTTACTCTCTTCTTCAAACACATTGTATTTCTCATTGTTCTCTCCCAAAACATACAAGTACCCTGATTTATCAAAAATCAATTGAGCTCCAGCACTAGATGTACTGGATTTAACAGTATTACTTTCAAAGTAGTTTTCATTAACATAACCAGATGGTAAATTAATAGAATGCATAACAAGATTACCATCACTTTGTAAAACAAGTTCAAACCTTCCTTTACTGAAATCTGTCTCCTTAAGCCTTGAAGAAAGCTTTCTTCCTTTATCCACAACCTGAGAAGGCAATAAGGTGTCACTAGGAAACTTGAAAGTCTCCCACAGACTGTTGAATTTACCATCCTCAAGCACAAAGTTGCCGGTGTCATTCAACACACCGCGAGAAACTTTAACATTGAGTCCTTCGGTATTCCATAACCTGACACCATTTGGGGAAGTTAGCACCAATCCATCATTGGCAGTGAGTTCCACTTTTGATCCTTTTGGTGCAGGGCTGTCTCCATTAGCATACCACACAACAGTTTTCTCAGGAATTTTGGGATACCAAATAGAAAGCAAAAAAAGATTAGTGTCTTTGAGTGGAAGAAAACCAAAGGCAAAGTCACCAGAAGGTGAAAGCAACCATGGAGAGGAGCTGGTTTGTGCAGTAAAAGAATCACCAATGGCTATAGTACTTTTGGTTTGAGCTACAACACAGATGGATTGCAGAATCAGTGAGTAAAGAAGAAAGGGAAGCAAAGAAGAAGCCATGTTTAGAATGTGGAATCAATTTGATCCATATGATTTTTATAGTAAATAAATATCTATTGTGTCCATCAAAATTAAAGCACTGAGCCACTAGTCTTCCAATTTGGTCCATATGATTTATAGATATTTTTTTGTGTCCATCAAAATTAAAGCCATTAGTCCTTATAGTCAACTCATACTAAATCAACAAACAAGATGGCTTAACTTTGGAGATAACAAACGTATGAAAACTTTCCCTTTTTCATAGAAAACTAAAATAAAAATACATTACAATTTTGACCATGGACTTGTGTAAAGTGGACTTTCAGGGCAGTTTTTTTTCAGCTATATATTTATTATTTTTTCTAAACAAGAATATTATTATAAATTATAGTAGGTTAGAGACAAGAATATTTATCTAATTTAGTAAGTTTAATTTCTCACTCTCGAATCCAGGTAACCATATCTAGTTTAGTAAAAACTTACTCATACTGAATCCAGGTAACCATATCTACAAGTTCCTATCTCTTTGTTATCGACTTTTTAACTACCTTAGGTTATAGTTTTGCAGGGTTCAAGTTGGATGCAATCACATTACTAGAGTAACAGGCTGATTTGTTGATTATTGAATATGTTTTCAGGTGTGTCATGTTTGTACACGTGCAAATTTCAGTGTAGTTTTACTAGAACAATAAATCTATGTATGTAGTTGATAAGTGCCAAAAGGTAGTTAATTCCATGTTACATTTAAGGCACTTTTGTTACTTGTCGTACAAGTTATTTAGGGAAAAGCCGAGAAAAAGATGAACAATTGCCCTATTACGCTTTTTATATCTTACTCTATCCATTTGTGCAGGAATTGAATGTCAAGACACTAAGAAAGAAAGAAAAACAAGGATTTGTGAAAAAAGTCAACTTGCCATGGCAAGTGATCTACTTGCCATGGCGAGTGAATTACTCGCGAGGCGAGCATGAAGATGAGTTCAAGGCGAGTAGAGGCAGAGAGTACCAGAGGCAACTCGCCACCAACCTGCCATGGCGAGTTCATGGCGAGCTAACTTGCCATGGCGAGCAAAATTACTCGCGAGGCGAGTTAAGGCGGCCTAATCCCTCAAAGCTGACGTGGCAGAAACGCACTAGGGAAGAAAGCTCAACTCACCATGGCGAGCAAATTACTTGCCATGGCGAGTTCATAAAATTCTGCAAGTATAAAAGGCCAATTTGTTCATTTCAGTGGGAAAGATATCATATCATAACATAGATTATTACTAGGACCCATTAGGGAGAGAAAACAGGGGAAAATCAGAGAGAACCTAAGGAGCAAGGAGCACAAGGATTGAAGGGATTTCCAAGATCATTGAGACATCATGGCTTGCTCATTTCATCTCTTCTTTTCTCCTTGTAAGGTTACCATGACAATGTGTAA
>Ga0315913_1004080_pt1 | contig 17637 bp, 6 predicted proteins | sample MpolsnodulesMG_FD_207736 | JGI IMG/M metagenome (GOLD analysis project Ga0315913, IMG submission 207736) | Medicago polymorpha root nodule microbial communities from Los Angeles, California, United States - small nodules | ecosystem: Host-associated > Plants > Roots > Nodule | place: USA... | reverse complement strand
CCAAAAATGCTGACGTAAATTTTCACAGGGACTAAAAATGTTGATAGAAAATTTTACAGGGACTAAAAATGCTGACGAAATTTTTTACAGGGATTAAAAAGTGCAATTTTATTTTGTAGAGAATAAAAATGAAATTCTTAATATTTATAGGGACTATTTACATAATTAACCCAAATAACAATTGAAAGCATTTAATGATAGAAATCAAGATTATTATTTTTTTGATAAGCAAGGAGAGTGGACAGACATCGGGAGGCAACACCGACATCCCAACTATGTTGGCACCCCGAGAAACCTCCATCATCTGCCGTCAAACTCTAAAATATTATTAAAAAGGGGGAAAATAAATACAAAGGAGGGGGGACTAGGCAAAAATCCTCCAAAGAGAAAACAGAAAACAAGAGTAAAGAAAACAACATAAAAAACACCCTACAACAGATTATGGAAATCTGAAGTTGGGTAAACCACAACTATCCCTAAAGAAAACAACCTTATTAGGGAGAGAAGACAACCAAGCCGTTCCTCTAACATTCCAATAGAGAAAATTCGTTGAGCAGTCGTATGATTGTCACCCCGAGCACAGGTTTTAGGAGGTTGCTTTGCCAAGACTTGTTGCAATTTAATTTTTTGTTTCTGCTTCCTTGTAAGGACCGGCGTGAAGTCTTCAGTAGCTGACCTTGCATCATATTCACGAACTCTGTCCCATAGAAATCAAGATTATGCGTCACATGTACTTTTAACTCTCGCAAGTCAAATGTTTATTACAAAGATATAAATAATATATAGATTTTAAATACTAAACAAAATCTTATGTTTATTACAAAGATATAAATAATATATAGATTTTAAATACTAAACAAAATCTTAAATTACGGTTAGAAAAAAGGAGGAATCACATTTGGTTTCTAAAAAATGGAACTACCACTAGTGGGACAACTCTACAATGGTTTGAAAATAACATTGGCCTTCTGAACAATTTTTTTCTCTCTTTCTCTACAAATAGCAAATGATCCAGTTCATCAAAGCCTCTTAAACAATTTTTTTTCTTCTCTTTCTTTACAAATAGCAAATGATCAAGTTTATTTAATTTTTAATTTTTTTTAAAAATAAATAGACAAATATAAAAATATGATATGCCATTGAAATATTAAAAGAGGTACATACTTAATCAAAAGTTCAGGGATACCGAGTGTTCACCTTCAATTGGTAGCATATTTTCTAAACTAAACCCAAAACAAAATAACATATAAAAAATCATTAGAGTATTCTAAAAAAAAGAAAATCATTAGAGTTAATTGGTAGCATATTTCCTTCTTTTTCTAGGTGTTGTTCGTCTGGAAACAACAATAAAGAAAATGCGAACAAATACAATTTTAATAGTGAGTTTAATTAAAAAAAATCCATAAGCAGCCCAATTTTCTACGCTTTTAGGAGACTACATTGTACTATTTGATGTTATACTAAACCAACATTATATTGTAGATGAAGAAGATCATTAGAAATCAATGGAGGAAAAAAATTGTGTGGAAGCAATTCAAAGACAAAAGATCATGCACCTTCAATTATTTCATATCATTCACAAGTTTTTATGCATTCAAAATAATCATGATTTTTTTTCTTCTAAAAAATATATCAGCATTTTTCATAGCTAAGATAAAGTTGAATTGATTGCAACATAAGTAATATCCATTTTTCATAACCACTGCCAAGTTGATTCGATCAACATGTTTATATGCATTTGCTAAATTCAAAATTACGAAATTTTTAGTGCACATATCAAGTCATTTAGGAATAAATTAATATTGCTTCAAAAAAAGGAATAAATTAATACAATTAAGGAAAAAAACTAAGTCAAAGCTGACAACAATAAGAAAATTAAAGCATGGAATACTATTATCAAACTCAATATATTTTTCTTTCCACTTATTATTTATTCACTTTTACTTATTCCAAACACCTAAAAATCATCTCAATTTCCATTCACTTTCTACCAATATTCATTTCTTTAACATTATTTCTTCTTACTTTCTTCTCTTATCCAAACAAAACATAAAATAACATATTTTGTACAAAAAATATTTCATACAAATACAAATCAACTATATTTGAAGGTTGAATAATCAACCACATTTGTGAAAATTAAACCATCCATACATAAAGAATAGAGTAATTAATGAGAAGTTTTCTGACGATAAGAGTAATGATAAATTGACAACTAAAAGGTTTTTCAACACCAAATATTTATCGAGGATCGTGTATTATTCTCTCTCTCTCGCACACACACACAAACATTTAGTCTCTCATATGTAAAGAATCAAAATCTTTAGAGAGACGTGAGACACACCTTTATTTTTCTTAATTTACATGTATTGTTAGTGTCAAGATCTATCTCTCATTCACGTAGTTTTTTCATAAATGAGTGCAACAACATAGTCTCTCCATCTGTCATCATAAGATCAAATAAAATTAAATAACTAAAGAATGAAGAAGAAAGAAATATAAAATAATAATCACATGAAAAAGTTTGAATAAACAAAAGAGGGGTCAACAAAAGAGGGATTTGAGAATTCAAGTAGAATTTTAAATTATAGAATGAACTTTGAATTTTGAAATGATGTGAAAATGTTGATAGTTAGAAACAATATTTATAGGAAGGAAAAAAAGTCAATCAAATAACATCAATTACCCCATTCCTCTCAAAAAAGAAAATCATCAATTACCCCCTTAATTTTGTGATATGATCAATGCATGAATATTTGATAGGATAAATGCATAGTTGACAATTGATATGATAATGTCTAATCTTTGAATATTGATACATTAATGCATTCCTTTCTCGGTAACCAAAAAAAAATGGAATGAATGTAATATAAACAAAACGTAATTAAGACAACTTTCTTGATCAAATGTAAAATGCAGTGCAACATTTTTGTTAGAGGTGTAATAAACGTTAGAAAGAAAATAGGGATGCCACATGTACTATTGCCTATAAATGCGCGGAGATGTATTGAATTGGGATTTTAAAGGACTTTTTAGTTATAAAAGAATCTCTAGGTATTCAATCAAGATTTTAAAAGATTAGAAATAATTCTGGTGATATTCAATTAGAATTTTCAAGATTTTTTAAAGAATCCAACAAAATCTGGTGGTATTCAATCAAGATTTTTCACAACTTAAAAATTGTCTCTTGGTATTAAAAAATGTATAGATTTCAATGAATTACTTGGTATGATGGATTTTGTGACTTTTTAGTTGAAAATTTTAAAACTAACAATCTCATACAAAGACCGTAGATTTTTTGAGATTCTTTTTACTCCAAATATATGTTACTATTGACATCCTCTTTCACTTTTTTCTTTTCTTTTTTGGACACAACTCTTTCACTGTTTTTTTTTCTTTCGTCATTATGTCATGTTTTTTTTTTAATCTTTTTTTGCAGATTTTTGTGGTTCACTCCGATTTTATTTCTTGACGAAGTAGTTGTCGTCGTTGAACACATTATTTTATTTTTTAACTCAAGATCAGTCACTACATGTTTATTCTTTTTTAAGAAATAAAAGTTTTGATTTTATTATTATATTAGTAGTCAATCTTATGAATATTGTTATCGTAAATTTAAAAATTGTATTAATTTTATTTTTTTTATCATGCAAACCTTTGATTTTTTAATATCTTTGTTCATCCACTCTTGTAATTTTGAATTTTTGCTAAAATTTGACAAAGTCATTTTAAATCTTAGAATTCTCACAAAGTACTTCAAAATCTTAAAAGTCTATAAGTTAAAATCATGTATTCATGTGTTCAAAATCTTTACATTGAAATCAGTATTATAAATCCATTAAAATCATGTCTTCAAAATCAGTATTATAAATCCATTAAAATCATGTGTTCAAAATCCTGATTGTAAAAAGTCATTGCAAAAAGTCTTTTAAAATCCAACAAAATCCATTAAAATCATGTGTTCAAAATCCTGGTTGTAAAAAGTCTTTTAAAATCCAACAAAATCAATATAATCTCACAAAATCTTTTAAAATCTTCGGGATTTTGTTTGCCAAAAAAGTCTTTTAAAATCTCAATCCAATACACCCCCTTAATGTAGGATGGAAATAAGTCGGACAGGGATATGCATGAAGCAGGAATATTGATTTTGTTTTTACGTAAAATAGTTTTTTTAAATTAATTTATGTAAATAGTTATTGCAATTCATTGTATTTTATTTTCATTCATTTAAGTATATATTTTCTTTGAAGGATTTAAATATATATTTTTTATTTTGTTATTAACATAAAAAAAAAGTATATATATTTTATTTTCTCTTAAAAAAAGAAAGTATATATATTTTATTTTGTTATTACCGCCCAAAAAAAGAAGCTACCACTGCGAGCTTTTTGACCATATTTTGGTAAAACGATAAAGCTACATTAGCGAAATCTTTGGAAATAAAGTTTTGTGTAAATAGTTACTGTAATTGTATTTTATGTGTCTAACGGGGAGGATGACGAAAAAGCTCCACTCCAAAAGGATTACTACCGACAACATTGCAAAACTGCCTTAAAATTGCTTTCTTGCATCCAAACATCGTTTCCGCCATCAAATCCAAGTACTCTCTTGGGTACTACTAGCTTTGGATATCCAATCCTGGGCATGAGAGGTTTGCGTGTTAAAAAGTCTCATATTGAATAAGATAAGACATGATAAGGGTTTATAAGTAAATGCATTTCTCACCTTACAAGCTGTTTTTGTAAGGTTGAGTTATGTCCAACCCAAATTTTAAGATGAATGACTACTCTTATTTGGGGTATGTTTCAGTGACTTTTGGAAGGAATTTAGTTTTGTATACTTCACATCTCAAGCTTGACCTAATTGTGGATGGACCAATAAATCTTAGATAGATTTTAATTCTATCTTAAAATTTAAGTTTAGCCTAACTCAATCCTATAATCCTATAAATCGGCTTGTAAGATGAGGGATGATTTTCACTTCAATGTGGTAAACTCAAAAGATGTGAGTGTTTGAAGCTGCTTGAACCAAAACATTTATGTTTTTATGTAAAACTGATTTTGTACATTTTTAAATTCAGACTTAAGTTTTGGAGACAATCAATTTTGATTAAAAATAACCAAACATCTATATTTTACCAAAAATTGCCTTTGAGGCCTGTCAAAATTAGTTTGGACATGCTATAGTTGGAAAATGGATTTTTCTCCATTAGTTTTCATTTTTTAAGAAACATACATGAAAACTGAAGAGCAGAACTACTTTTATCCTAATTATGTTTCAGTTGGAAAATAACATACATCAGAAGGCTGGTAAATATTATTTTAATTTTTTTTGTCAGGAAAAGTTATTCATAAAACTGCATGCATCAAATGGTAGTGCAGTGCTCTCCCAGAAATTAGAAAGAAACTTGGGTTTGAGAATTCTATTATTTCCTATAATCTATCTAATTATCAATGTGTTTTTACTTTAGTGAAATTGCATTTCTACAAATCTCCTCCTGATTGATAGCATATTTAAGTTGCACACACTGTTACTTTTGTCCGTGATTCTATTGAAAATAAAAATGAATCTACGAGAGTGGATGTTGTCAGATAGGCAATGAATATCACCAAGTACTAAATTACTCTAACTACTCCTATCTAAAAAAGTAAAGAAATTTTTTAAATTTTTCATTGATTCGTTATGAGGTCATACAATACATACATAGGTAAATGCATATCTACGATAAGACAAGTGCACCCTAACATACTCAATATTACTTCCGACATTAAATCCTTCTAGATTAAGGTGAATCATCTTTGCTTCTAGAACTAGGCGAGTCACACCACATGAGTGCTCCTTATCTTAAGAATCCTATCATTTTCTTGTCTATCGCATTAGTCCAATGCCTCAATTGAAGTCAATAGTTTCTAGGACAACGGGGAATGAGTAAAGGGTAACAGTGCAATCTTTATCTGAATAAACCAATGAACTGTTTTGACTTTTCCTTTGCAGCCTTCACTTCTTACACAAAAGTGAGATGCTAAGAGTTACCTATACATTCTTCTTTGTTGTCATCAACACAATTTGAGAAAGTTGTTTATACAAGCTGATATAAGAACCAAATTCTATGCTACTTTTATAATTATATATGCTTATAGAAGCACTTGACAAGATGATTCTTTTTCCTGTTTACTTGCTATTCAATTCATTCATCACTATATGTTGAAGGTGTTTTGCAAAATGTGTTAGCTTCTTCAACAAAGATGTGTGATATAATAAGCATAATGATAAAAAAAGGCACTTTGAACAGATTATAAACAAAAAAATTTGCAAGGACTGAAAATGAAACTTTTAAAGGGACTTAAAAAGAAACTTTTTTATTTATTAAATATCTATTTATAGCATCTCAATATTAAATCTGAAACGATTGATACTTCTTTTTGGTACAAATTGAAACGCTTGATATAAAATGCCACTTCAAATTAATTTTAATTCCCATTTTATGCCAAGGCACATTTTTTTTAACATATTAACCACGTTACCCGTAGACAAACATTGCCTATCTACATCGTTCATCGTGGTCTACCCTCCGGTCACATTATCGTGCAGTGGAATTTCAACCATAGAGAAAAAATAGATGAATACAATCGGTAGATAATTTATAATTTGTTAATAATCAATACTATAAACTACCGGTTAATAAGTTCAATTAATTAATGGCTCAATCACTTATCCATGTTTTCTTTTGAATCACAACTACTAATTCATTTACAACTATTAGTATAATTTTTTCTCTTCTAACTACCCCTACTATAATCTAAACATTTACAAAACAAACCTTATTTTAATTAATCAAATGATTGAATTTTACCACTAGTATAATCTAAACATTTACAAAAGAAACCTTATTTTAATTAATCAAATGATTGAATTTGAAATTCTATTTTTTTTATCATTATATTGGTACAAAGTTTTCATCCATCAGAAAATCAGTGGGACACACAAGATGAGTTCTCGAAACCTCCAACCACTTACTTACGGGATTCAACTCATACCACTTGAACCAATCCATTGTTGGTTGAAATTCTAATTCTAATTTAAATTTTAATTGAAACAATATTTAATATATATAAAAAAATAATCATATTTTAGATGTTTTAATTGGAAGAATTGCTTGATAAATTATGTGGCATTAATGAACTCAAAATAATTTAATAAACTCATCATAAAGCTTGACACGTGAGAACTGAGAAAACATAAACTCGATTGAAAGAAAGTTTGTGCCGATCTGGTCTCACTAGTGGGTTTGTGTTGGCTTGACAGGAGTAGTAGTAGTAGTAATGCAATGGTTCATTAAATGTGCACATGTAACTGTTCAGGCAATATAAAATATGACTTCAAACTTTCACTTTCAGCCACCAAATTCATATTCTTGTGTTGGCTCATTACATCAACCAAAACAACTAGAATTGGTTAGCACGTAGTCAATTCAATTGAGTTTTTTTGGCCATTCTATTTGTATGCACTGCGGAAAGGTTTCCACCATTTGATAATTAATCCAATTTTGGCACCTTCTTTCTAGTCTAGACATGTAATGAAAGCAACATTTTTAATCGGTCTGTCCTTTATTCATTTCACTTTCTTATGCCAATTGTTGAATGGGGATTGATGTAAGATGCAATTTCGTGCCGAATATAATTACAGATACTATATAGTAGTATAGTACTTTCAAATTAAATAAATAAACTATCTTAATAGTTGTTGGAACTTCTATATAGTAGATTCAAGGCCAACCACTTTTGCTGCTTTTAATTTTACATAATTTTGAAGTTAGCTCTTTAAGTTTCGAAAGTTTTAATTAGGTCCTTTTAGTTTGACAAAATTCTCAAATTAGTCCTTTAAGTTTCGAAAGTTTCAAATATGTCATTTTAGTTGATAAATTATTTCACTGTTACCCCTGCTGTCAGTCTCCATTTAACTGATGCTGATGTAGCCGTTAAATTGTTGACTTGCATCAAAACGCTGCCTTTTAAAAGCTTCAGGGTGTCAAAACGCTACGTTTAATGGTCACAAATGACCATTTGTAGTGCTAGAAAAGTTGTTATTTACAATAACAAATGCCTTTCTAGCACTATTAGACAACATTTATAGGGTTAAAATGATCATTTGTGACCATTAAATGTAACGTTTTGACACCCTGAAGCTTTTAAAAGGCAGCGTTTTGATCAAAGTCAACAACTTAACAGCTACATCAGCATCAATTAATTATTAACTGACAACATGGTAACGGTGAAATAATTTAGCAACTAAAATGACCTATTTGAAACTTAAAAGATTAACTTGAGAATTCTATCAAACTAACAGAATCTATTTAAAACTTTTGAAACTTAAAGACTAACTTGAGAATTCTGTCAAACTTAAAGGATCAAACGTGGTATTTTTCCTAGATTCAAATTAAACGATCTTAATTTTAATAGTTGGAGCTTTCTAAGAGGCTTAGTCCATAGTTTACTTGCAATAGAAAGGTACCAGCCCACTAGTTATAAAATTCACATGTCATGTCATCAATGCCACGGTATTTGAGGGTTGTGAGAGTGATTTTCAAGTTAAACCAAAGGTGTCACTTGCTTATAATACTTGCTATGAGTACTTTTAATATCCATTTCCCTATGTTCAAGCGATGCATTTGATACTCCTTCAATCTCCTATTAATAATTAAACCCACGTCAGTCATTACGAAAGTAAACTCCTTATCAACTAAATTAACATTCATTAAATCAATGTAATTGAAAAAAATATTGAATGTATTTTTAGTGTTTTAAAATAACAAATACGAGACAATTAGATATTACAAATATGACATATAATATAATAAGATATGGATGCAGTGTATGTATATTACAATCTCAAAATATTTTCTTAACTTTTGGTAACTAAAAAGGTTAAAAATTTGTGTTAAAAAAGACTTAAAATTACTAACATTGTATTGTATAAATGATATATTTAGTTTTTTTAAACCATTTAGTTTAAGATTCGATCTCTAATCCATATACTTCCTCCGTCCCGGATTAACTGAGCCAAGAACTCATTTCACACGTATTAAGGAAAATGTATAAATGAAGGAGAGAGAAAAATAGTTTTAAGTGCACCTGTTAAGTATTGGTGCATTCTCCACTATCATAAATGTAAAGTGGAATATATTGAATTGAGAATGATGAAAGTAATATAATTAGAGTTATAAAGGGAAAAAAAGTACTCCTTCCGTCCCACAATAGATGACCCATTTGAAAATGTGTAATTTTGACCTAACTTACTTTGACCATATTTTTTTACTAATATACAAAGATAAATAATATCATATAAGATGCCGTTAGATTTGTCTTGATGAGTATTTTCAAAATATCAAATTTTCATAATTTTTAAAAAAATATTATTCAAGATATTTAAACTCAAAATTATGCATTCACATGCGTAATAAGATCAACAGTGTCAAGTATTAAGGGACGGAGGAAGTAATTAATATTGTATTGAAAAGTGAAATGACTCTGTTATTTTGAGACACTTTTTTTTTTGCAAATGACTCAGTTATTATAGAACAGAGGGAGCATATAATAAAAATATTACTATTATACTCCCTCCGGTCTCAAATGTAAGAAACAAAAAAATAATTGGTGGTCTCAAATATAAGAAAAAGTATAGTAAAATGAACCTATTAAATGCTACAATTCCAAGTCTACCCTCATTAAACCCACTTCATCATTAATGTCTTTACTACTCCAAGAAAGGATAAAATTAGAAAAATATCACTTTTTATAATGACTTAAATGTGGTCAATCCACTTTCTTAATATGTGTGAATTTTTTTTTTATTTCTTACATCTGAGACCGGATGGAGTATATGTTAAAAAATGTCAACATTTTAAATGAATATCAAAAATCTTAAAAAACAAATCGGTATTATGAGAGAATGATACTTTATTAAAGGGAAAATAAAGCTTAGTACAACTTTTGTTTGTTACTAAGATGTTGCTCTAAATTCAGAGCTTATAATAATGAATAATGTGACCCTTTTCATTTAATTTTGGGATTACCAAACGGATTTGTCTCTACACACTCACATATAACTTGTTTCATCATTTGTTTCACATGACCCTTTAATTAACTCATATAATTATTATTAAAGGAGGTTATAAAATATAAATCTTTTTGTATTCTGTTTTGCAATCATTGTAACAAAAACTGTTAGAAGAAAATGGTAATAGACAGCTTGGCTTACGTGAATCAAAATTCTGTTTCTTCTTCCATTCTATGACCTGCCTCATCACACATTCAACGTTGTTTGTTTCTAATGTCACTTTCTTTTCTTCTTCTAATGTTCCTGTCACACTGATACAATTTTTTTTTTGTTTGCTTTAACGGCAACATTGTTTGATTAAAGTACCTTGAAGTTTGTGTCCACTGTCCATTTCTATTTGTTTTTTTCTTACTTTGTTTCCCTTTTGTACTTTTTTTGAAACATTTCTTTTCTTGTGGGTAGTTGATTTAACAACTCAGATGGGTTCCAACAATTGATTTTTCTTGTAAAGTTTCAAACTTGAGATGAATAAACAAAAGGGTCATCATTATGAAGAAGAAATGAGTTCTTCCTCTAAGATTGTTATAGTTGCAGTGAAAGCTTCAAAAGATATTTCAAGAACTGCTTTGGTTTGGGCTTTGACTCATGTTGTTCAACCAGGGGATTGCATTAAGCTTTTGGTTATCATTCCAGAACTTTCTTCAAGTATTGTCATTACTCTTTCTTTCATTTCAATTTTTGTCTACAATTTCATAGCTTTTGCAGCTTTTATTTTGTCATGCTTTAATATTGATTACTTTGAGGAAAAAGAAAATTTGAATTAAGAAGTTGCATACAGAAAATGAGACACTAGACTAGAATTTCTTGAGATCTGAACAATCTTGAAATCTTTTTCAAATTCAGTGTGGCAACATGGTTTAAGATTGATTATAATCTGTGTATTTTACAGGGAAGAAGGTATGGGGTATTTCAAGATTTACTACTGATTGTGCAACGAGTCACTGGACATCGCGATTAGGAACTGTTTCAGATCAGAAAGAAGTTATTACAAATTCATGTTCTCAATTAGTGCTTCAACTCCATGATTTTTATGATCCTGAGAAGGTTGGAACTAACATAACTAATTAATAATTTCCACATTTGTGTTTCTAGGCTATTCAGCTTTTGTAAGTAACCTTTCAAACATTTGAACAGATAAAGATTAGAGTGAAGATTCTTTCTGGTTCTTTGTGCGGTGCAGTGGCTGCTGAAGCCAAGAGAGTACAGTCAAGTTGGGTTATATTGGACAGGTAATAAGATTACTTTGTCTTTTTCACATTCTTTCTTAGAGGTTGTGTTATTGTTTAAGGCATCTGTAAATGATACTAATGACCATTTTACAACTGCCTCAGAGGATTTGTACTTTGTCCTTTACATGCAATACAATGTAATAGGTTGTTTCTGCTATATAATTTTCCAAATTATTTATGAGTTGGAAAACAATCATTCATTCGTCCATAATTGCAGAAAATTGAAAGGTGAAAAGAAATACTGCATGGATGAGCTGCATTGCAATATTGTAATTATGAAGCATTCTCATCCGAAGATTCTACGATTGAATTTGAATAGTTCACCTAAGAAGGAAGGAAGAGATTGTGCATTGTTGTTGGAACCAAATGCATACACAAGTAACTTAAAAGACAATTTTGAACATTCGGATATAGTTAGAGGTCCAGCAGTCACTCCTGCTAGTAGTCCAGAGCAAGGGTCACCACCATTGACTGTAACTGATATTGGAACAGCTTCAATGTCGAGCTCAGATCCTGGAACATCGCCATTTTTCCACTCTGACAACTATGATAGGCGAAGGAGATGTTTTCCCTTTGTTGTTCATGAGGGACTGTTGAACCTTGAGGATATTGAATCTGACTCGGAGAGTGAAAAGCTAAGTTCATCATCGAAAAGTTCGTCTTTTCAGCCATGGATTTCAAATGTAATTTGTGTAGATGGTGAGTTCTCAAAACACGAGGACAATATGCAAAGATCTAGTGATAAGTCTTTGGTTTATGAAGCTTTGCTTCAGAAATTGACATTCTTGGATCAAGATCCTATCTTTGGAGTGTCTACTGGTAAAATTGATGTGAACTTGAGCAAAAGTGTTAGAGAAGCAATTTCACTAGCCAGAAATGCACCTCATGGACCTCCTCCATTGTGCTCTATTTGTCAGCACAAAGGACCTGCATTTGGGAATCCTCCAAGGTGGTTTACATTTGCAGAGCTACAACTCGCCACGGGCGGGTTTTCTCAAGCAAACTTCTTAGCTGAAGGTGGCTTTGGTTCGGTACACCGTGGTGTTCTACAGGATGGGCAAGTCGTTGCTGTCAAGCAATATAAATTAGCCAGTACTCAAGGAGACAAAGAATTTTGCTCGGAAGTAGAGGTCTTAAGCTGCGCACAACACCGCAATGTTGTGATGCTAATTGGGTTCTGTGTTGAAGATGGAAGAAGATTGCTAGTTTACGAGTATATCTGCAACGGTTCGCTTGATTCTCATCTCTATGGTAAATCCCCTTGAATCCTAAATAAGTTAAAACTACATACATGTCAGCTAATGGCAATTTGCAGGATAATTTTTTTAAAGAGGTCATTTGGATTTGCAGGACGGATGCAGAATGTGCTGGATTGGTCTGCACGCCAAAAAATTGCGGTTGGAGCAGCTCGTGGTTTGAGATATCTTCATGAAGAATGTAGAGTTGGTTGCATTGTACACCGTGATTTGCGGCCTAACAATATCCTCCTCACTCATGATTTTGAAGCATTAGTAAGTCATATTTACTTGAGTACATTATTGCCTTCATATTCTTTTTGCGGCCCTTGGTGATAAATGATTGTTTATCTATAAAGCCAGATTTGCATATTATGCTTTTAGGTATTTTTCATTAATATATATGTCTCAACTAACTTTCAATTATGGATATTAGGTGGGAGATTTTGGACTTGCTAGGTGGCAGCCAGATGGAGACATGGGTGTGGAAACCAGGGTGATAGGAACATTTGGGTAGTGCTAGATGAAAGCCAATTTCTTTTTCATCTCATTTTTTTCATTGCTAGTTTTAAAATGTGATGGTAGAAATCTTGTTCCTTTAGGTATTTGGCACCAGAATATGCTCAAAGTGGTCAAATTACTGAAAAAGCTGATGTGTACTCGTTTGGGATTGTATTACTAGAGCTTGTGACAGGTCGGAAAGCCGTGGATATTGGCCGGCCGAGGGGCCAACAATGCCTTAGTGAATGGGTATGATTTATACAATGAGTTTATTTGCTACCAAATTGTTGTATATCTGAAAGAGAAGCCTCTGACACTCTTTTCAACATTCTTTCTCTAAGTCCGCGTGGATCTGACTAAATCATGTGGGTCCCATTTCCAAAGTTCTGGGCCCATGTGAATTTCATCCAATCATGAATAGAGTGTTGGAAAGAGAGTTGTTAGTATCATGTTTGAATGTATTGACTTATAATCACCTCTCTGACAATAAGTGTGCGCTATGATGCCTTTCTCACGAAACAAGTATTGATCATTGTTGGTGGTTCAAATATTTGTGCAGGCACGGCCATTGCTTGAAGAAAATGCCATTGATAAACTAGTAGATCCGAGCATAGGAAATTTCTATGTTGATCAAGAGGTTTATCGCATGATGCAATGTTCTTCTATGTGTATTCGACGGGATCCTCATTTAAGGCCTCGAGTGTCTCAGGTTGGAAACTTAATTAATTTACATGTCTATAATTTATTTATTTATTACTCATCAAGTTCAAGCATATTTGTCGATTGGACCAATTGAACTATGTCCCGAAAGTCATATGCCGATCCGATCTCCAAACAGATTCTGACAATTTATTTCAAGGATTATTAGGAGTTTGTCTATGAAGGACCATAACTCATGCAGACCATTCCATACAAACTAATCTTTCAAACATTGGTGTTTAATTAATTAGTAATGCCTCCATCTCCATCCCTCATTTTTTGTGTTTTGTCACAGGTGCTCAAGATGCTGGAAGGTGACATTGTCATGTGATTGCTGATCACTTCTCCATTTCCCAAGTATATCAGACCAGTAGAGAAAACAAAGGACAATCAAATTCAGAGGCATGTGCAGAGGAAAACATGGAGGGAGGGAGGTTGAGGTTCTTCTTTTAATAGGTGGAGAGTGTGCAAGTTTAAAGCTTCTTGCATGTTATACTTTTTACTCTTAAGTTTTTGGTTTAGTGATCATGTAAATAATAGTATCTACTTATCTGTCTGTGATTTTGTGGAGGGGAGAGGAACATAGTATAGTAAAGCTAACGAAATTGGAACTCCGATATATTATTATTTAGCTTTGTACAGAACAATATTCCAGTTTTGGTTTATCCTGCCCAGTGTGATGAAAATTCCTCAAACAATTACATTACCAATGAAAATAAGAGTCGAACAATATAAACGGCCTCAACTTAGAATCTAGTAATAAATGTAGTCATCCCACTAAAGTGGACAACAACTACACACAACAACAATCAAGTATTAACGATGCCATAATGTTCTATCAACTTCAGTTTTAGTAAAACTATTCAAATATCGATTGAATCTTTCTATTCAAAGGAAACGATAGTCTTAATAACCCCATACAAATTCATTAAAATTATGTATAAATGGCTTTGATAGATGATAAACCCCTAGATCTAAAGTAGTTCGAGCCACCATGAAGTTTGAAGGCAGATATGTGATGAATTTACAACTACATTCTAGGGGTAGCTTCGATGAAAGACATTTCAACAACAGATGGATGACGTCTCATTGTCATTTTAGATGTAAAGACAATTTCTTATCCCACTCTATTAGCTTATCGCGCGTCTTACAAAGAAAATTGGTGTGGGGGAAAAGGAAAGAGCAATAAATTATGGAGGAAATACTCCTAAGGTCTGTTTGGTTTGCTGAATTTGAAAATTAATTTATCTTTTTACCATTGAAATCTTAAAACACTCATGCTTTTATCCCAAGTTAAGTGATAGCAAGATGAAGTTGAAAAAAAGTAGAATTCAATTTTATGGAGAAACTACTAAAAACAACTTCTTATTTGAAATTATTTTTTGAGTTTTTTCCTTTTAAATTACCATTTTGTCTTGAAAGTTTCAAAAAGTGGCTATTTTGTCTTGAAAATGTGATTTTTTTTAAGGAAACAACAAGTTGTTGCAAACGAGGCTTTTAGTTTTTTTTTTCTTTTTAAAAAATCCAAAGAAGTGGTATATTAGAATAAAACAATCAAAGTACAAGAAATGCTAGAATAAAAAAGTTAAAGTTCTAGACCAAAAAAAAAAAGAAGTTAAAGTTAACAATTTTTTTTGTCGAACCAAAACTGAAAAAGTGTAAATTAAGTTACAAAAAGAGCCACTCTTAGAAAATAGGGGATCCAAAATGTATTTAAGCCAAATAAAATATATTTTAGTATAAATAGCGAATTGTTGCTTATGGATTGGTACCAACTTCAACTACCAACTAATACAATGTACAGACACACACACTAGGCTGCTATTTGCACACACTTTTCAAATATAAAGATAATATAGCGTCGTTGTCTTTCCAGCAGTTACCAATTAATTAGAGAAATATAGAATTTTCTTATTTCTTAATTTCAAGCAATGAAACTGTATCAACAAGAAACCTAACTTATGATTTATATGTATTTTTATAAACAAGATAATGGAAATATGAGGAAAGAAATCACAAGCTCTTTAATTATAATGTAGAGTTGAATTTTTGGTTTTTTTTGAAGTTGTGATTTTACGTCTAATATTTATATCAAAAGTATATGATATTCACCTACCTCATGGTCTCGGTCGAACTTAGACTCATGCCTATGGTATAAGAAGATTTTATTATAATTTTATGAGAAAATCACAACATGTCTAATGGGGCGGCCCGTGCTCGATGATGTAGTCCAGCACAAATAAATAGGTTGAAGGTGGATTTGTGTGTTGATTCGACTGTCACCCTGCTCTAGAGTTATAAAAATGAGAGTGTTGTCAAGTTAAAGGCCAGTACAACATATTTGAAGAATGAGGATTACTTCAGATGGATTGAGCAGTGGAGGTTTGCCATTGTTGCCATATGTTGAATCAATGCGTGCGGATGTTTTACCATCTATTGGTTGAACAATGTGTTGTTCAAATAATAACCGGCAACCGCAACTTTAAATAACAATGCAGCCACCGCAACTTCGAATAACAACGAACCAGATTCTGCAAAACAAATTAGAAAGTAAACCTGCAAAATTGAACACGTTATTATTAACCTGAGGCGTCACGAAGACTGTCCTTGAAATTTATCCGCCTCAATGTACGCAAACTCCCCAGGATACAGCAGGTCCTTCTCCTGGAGGTAACAGAACAGCAAGAATCATCAATTATAATCAGGCAGATGTTTATCTCAGAAAGTAAAATTGGAAGAGATGAAAACAAAGATGTGAGGTATGCGTGTGGTTTTATTTTTGTTGCTACTGATCAAGTATGAGAAAGAAGAACAAAGTTTAATTTTTCTGTGTTTTATTGTTCACGTTAGAATGTATTTTATATGGCAACAAAATTGACTCAGTCGTGCAAAAATAAAGTCACAATAATAGCTAACAAATTTTGAACGTTAGGAATAAAAAGTAATTGTTGTAAACAAGTTAAATGTGCTAGTTAATTGCATTAACTTTTGAAATATTTTATATAAAAATACAACAATCCCCCACATATTAATTTAGAAAATACTTTCTAAGTTTACATCTTAGATGTAATGCATCGGAACAGTATAGCAAGCTATGAAACATGTTCTAGATTAATAAGACTTAACACACAGTGAATTGGTTTAGCAAGCTATGGAACCCAAAACACTTGTTATGTGTTAGAGGTCTCACAGTCACATTACACCCCCACAATTCATGTTGTTACGCCGTTGTGCGCTATTAGGCCATGCACGTGCCTGATATTCATGAGTGCTCTAGAGACCCGCCACAGTCTCATGCAAGCGGCCCCACTTGACACTCATATAGGTGATTCCATCTAGTGCATGCTCCAACCACACACCACCCATAAGGGCTTATGGTAATCATTAAAAGCCTTTTAAGCTTACCCATCAATTAAATATAGATTAGCACTCTCACATCCAATATCATACACCATAGGAAGGGACGAGATTTTTTAGTGATAACAGAACTAACAAGTAATTTGTTTTTCCCATTGAACCTTCTTCATGGGATCTCCAATCACAAAGGTTGGGTTACCATTATTTGTCGTTTTCAATTGGCTCAAGTCCCATTCCCCTCGATGTTCCACATATTAATTTCATCCCCCTAGAGGCTTTGTCAGTGGATTGGCTAGATTCACTTCCGACTTCACATAATCGATCGATATAGTTCCATATTTTTGCAATTGCTTTACTACATTATGTCTCAGACGTACATGTCTACATTGTAAGATGTATTATTTGCAATAGCTATAGCCGATTGGCTATCACAATGAATTGACACTGATGGTGTTGGTTTTGTTCCTAAAGGAATACTTACCAAAAAATTTCTTAACCAC
>Ga0315913_1004077_pt1 | contig 17642 bp, 14 predicted proteins | sample MpolsnodulesMG_FD_207736 | JGI IMG/M metagenome (GOLD analysis project Ga0315913, IMG submission 207736) | Medicago polymorpha root nodule microbial communities from Los Angeles, California, United States - small nodules | ecosystem: Host-associated > Plants > Roots > Nodule | place: USA... | reverse complement strand
GTACTTTCTTAATAGCTGGCACCAAATGCACATACCTGTAATTCCAGTGGGAAAGAAGGCCCAAAATGAATAGGGATTGCCTTTTTTCAGAAAGGAACCTTCCAACTGTCAGTCATAATAACAAATGAATGAAATGTTATAAGTAACTTGTTTCAATAATTTGAAACTCTTAATAAATGAACATGCTTGATGAGACACTTATAATGCATCTGGAACTACATTTGGAGCACCCAAACCAATGTTTTCAAGGGTCAAACCTTAATTGTGGTGTTTTTAAAAGGTAAACAGACACTTTTCCTTTGTTTTTCAACTATGGTTTGGGGATTGAAACATGGATTTGATAGAAGGAAGTTTATCTAGCTTTTGATGCAACTGAACGAGGCAACTTCTACATCAAGTGGAAACTCCAGTGATGACTTACGTTACGTTGACTCCTAGAAGTAAAAGTTTATGGTCTTTCTTGTTGTAACGTCTGCGACAATGACTAATTGGTGTCAGTTTGGCAAAAACAAGAAAGACCAATTAGTCATTTGGTCAAAACTTCTGATTAGTCATTGTACCAACAGACACTTTTCTCTTGTTTGATCACACTTGGTCAAAACATAATTAGTATGTATTTGTGATTGCTTTTGTCAAATTGACATCAATCAAGTCATTGTCTTAATTGTGAAGATGAAGAGGACCATAATCTTCTACTTCCGAAAGACGGAGGGTCGTTGGTATTTTGTGCAATTTTTAAGTGTCAGTCCACTATGGACCACCTATCAAGATGGTTCACTGTAGAACTTACCACAAATAAAATCTAAACATAAGTCGTTTAATTTCTAACCAATTTTATAAAATCAAGTTAATTTTATATCACATTTGGTAAACACTTGTCCAAACACATACTTAGGGCATTTTAGGATTCATGTTTTTGAGCTCCTAACCCCCTTTGGAGCTCTCAACTTCTCAAGTGTGATTTCTAAACCAACTTGTTTGATTACTTCTAATCAAACATGATTTTACTTCTGAGACGATGTTAGACCGAAAGTAAACAACTATAATTTTGGTGTTAAATTGGAAATTTCATGCTAAACCTTACTACTAACTTACTTTTGAAATAACAAATTTCAAACATAAATCATTTTACTTCAAAATAACATTCAATCAGGATCAAAATTGCAAAATCAAGTTCGTCGAACACTCTTCATAGTTCATTTAAGTTTTGCTGATTCTAGCTGAGAGTTGGAGGATGGAAGGGGAATAGGCCAATAGGGTACCTTGTTATATAGCCTAAATCGAAAATTCGCAATCATTACAAAGAGATTAATTTGAACAATGACATAGAAAGCATAGCTACATTACTAACCTTATTGTCCTGAAAAACCAGCTCAATATCAGAGAGATCTTGTTGGGCTTCTAATATTTCCTTCAATGAAGGAATCACATCCTCCTCCATCATCTGAGGTAAAGGCTTAACTGGAGCTTTAGCAGGAGCCTTCTTTACTGTTGCTGCTTTTGGAGCTTCTGCCTTTACCTCCTCCTTTGTTTCAGCAGTAGCTAAAACCACAAATTTTAATTACATTACAGTTTCAAAAAATCAGTTAGACTATTTAGTGGAATGAAGCATTATTCTCGAATAAAAATCAATGATTTAATTTGTGTACAACATCAAGCGTAAAAGTGTTTTATATATGAATCCAATCATATGCATGTGTGAAACTTTTTTACACTGACGTAGCATACCAATTAAACTAACAAAATATAACCAAACCAAAGTTTTGATTATGTTCATTTAGTAACATACTTGATGTACTAGTAGATGATTCTTGAACTGCAGAGCAAGTTATCTTGTTTCTGCTTACTGCTTTAAATCTACTTGCAATCTGCAACACAAGAAAAGAAAAATAAAAAATAATCATCATTTGGTTACTTCAACAACAATAGTAATAAATGCAATTGAAATATAATATTTTAGTTGCATAAGTTCAACATTAAATTAGAAGAATCTCATCCAAAACTTATAAAAATTGACCTAAAAGTAAACTTGACACATAAATTGAATTGCCCAAGGACCAATAAAGATGTAACTTAGTTCTTATCTATTGAATGTAACGTGTGCACACGCACACGTTCATAAACATGTAACTTAGTTCTTATCTATTGAATGTAACGTGCCCGCGCGTATGTTCATCCAGACATACAGGCATATATTGATAGATAGACAAATATAATAAATTTTCTTAGTTGATAAATTAATATGAGCTGCCATACCAAAGGTAGTATTGGTGATGATGATGAGTTGGGTATGACAACATTTTGAGAGACATGCAAAGAAGAAGAGGTTGAAGTTAAAGAACACAAACGAAAGCTGGAATCTCCAAGTGCTGCACCTCTTAACAAAAGTGCCATTTTTATTCTTCTGTGTTTTTTTTTTCTTATTATATTTTTTATTTTCTAATCCATTTTGTGTCACTGGTTTATTGATGGTTTTTGTCAGAAACATACGTTGGAGGAACAAAATGAATGAACCTTCTGATCCACATGGTTCTTGAGACAATATGCGCCACTGATTTTTCTGCCTTTTCTATCTATCTATTGAATTTAACAAAAAATAAATATAGAAACTGGGAACACTAGAATACAAAAACTAGTGGAAAATAATGTGTGACTGAGTATCAAGTGCATATAAATAAATTGCCAAAGGCAAATTGATTTTTTGTGAAAGTAAAAAAGAGATCTTAAAAGATAAATTAGTTGAGAAACTATATATTATGTTAGTTTTATCCAAAGTTGGTTATTTATTTTGGCTTTGCGTTTCAAAATAATCATTTTGTACTATTATGAACACAATCTGAATGTGTCACATAAGATTCAAATTAAAATGATTCTTTTTTACTGATTCAAGCTAAATATCATTTTCTTTAAAATGATTTTCTTTAAAAAACTTTTTAATAGTTAGAAATAAAAAATAACCATTGAGTCTACTCCCACAACATGACGAATAAAAATTCAAATTTTGGCCGAAAGAAGTATCTATATTTAATGTGCAACAAACCTCAAATAAGATTATTATCACAATTGGCCCATTAGCTCAGTTGGTTAGAGCGTCGTGCTAATAACGCGAAGGTCGCAGGTTCGAAACCTGCATGGGCCATATTTTGTCTTTTTTATTTTTGAAGGGAAATAATTCATTTTGTCATTTCTTGTTTGCTCAGTAATAATATTTTATTAATATCTTGCCTTTTCAATTTATAATGATTAATTAACAATTTTTGAAAAAAAATAAATTAATATTTCAAATTTAAATAATAAATAGATAAGCATTATTGCATTAACGGTGAAGCAAAATATTGACTAATTGAAAAAAAATACAATGATAGATAATTTAGATAACCAAAGTTATTAGCAATGATAGGCAATATTTTGCTTCTTAGAAAAAAATTGAGATCCTTACTTGCCAATTTTTCCTTCATAAAAGTTGGATGACATTAAAAATCAAATATAGCAAAATTGGAGGATAATAAACTATACTTTAAAACTTTTTACTCCTAAAATGATATAAATTCTAAGAAATGGATCAACATATGATAATAAAAACTATGAAATAAATTAAGCAGAGATATTTAAAGAGAATTATTGCTACTAAAACATGACCAATCAAATATATTATACATAATACATGTATTTTGTCTTGTTAATTTCCTGTTAACTCTGACCAAAATAAAATCAAGATACATTGGTACCTCAATTACAAAGAAACATAGCATAGCAAAGATATTGAGAACCTTACATACCATATCTTGCCAAAAGGTATGAAGAAAAAAGTACCTTGCAAAATTAACAGTGCAGTCTACTAAGAATAAAATCCAAGGAAAGTGTTATACATCAGCAAATTAATTAGTAATTTTGTAAATGCAGCCAATCTGATTCAACCAGGCTAGTTTTTCTTGGTTGTTCTAGTTCTCTTTTTGGTTGGCACAAGGTTAGAAGGAAGTCTTTTCTGCTTAAATTTTTTAACCATGTCATACACCTGCAACAGTATACCCAATTTTACGATACGGAAATATGGTATCAAGATATAAAGCAAGAAGAATAAAAAACTTCAAATTTGATTCTTTGAATCTAAAGAATAAACGGCCAATCTGGTTTGAGAAACCATTTGTTGTACAAGTATCTGAAAACAAGAAACAAAGTAAAAACTATAGAGCCGTTTCAAAATTACAGATGATAACAAAATACGAAGGAAAAAAAAGTTTCCTCAAAATCACTAATGAATCGCACCAAATACACAGAAGCATAACATGCAACCACTAAAGGTCCTTAAAAACTGTTGTAATTGTGATATTGTATCGAATCTAAGGCCCCGTTTAATTTCTATACCAAAAGATAAAATAAAGTCAAACTGTTTTATGTATGCTTTAAGCTGGTTTCATAAGCTACCTTCGAGAGCTTATAGAAATAAGCTGAATACAGCTCAAGGAAACATCATAAGTTGCTTTTTAAGCCCTCTAAAATTGTCTCACAAGTGATTATGCCATTAAATAAGTTCGAATAAGTCAAAATCCTAACATGCTCAATGTCAAGTGTGGAGTTGCTAAGTGCATCGTACTACCTTTCTTACACTGGTCGTCAGCCCCATACTTGAGAGGGCATTGCTTTCAACACATTTCCAAGTTGTAGTTTCATCGTCCTTGCTTTTCAACAAATCACCTACTGTCCCTTTTAAGTGGAAAAAAAGTAGCATTAGTACAAAAGAGTATACATAAAATGTAATCACTGTTTTCATTTTCATGCACATCTATAGGATGATAATAATAAATAACCAGCATAACCTATTTAAGCAAAGTAAATAAATGTGATGTGGAGAAACAAAGAGATTAAATTCAACTTGTAATGTTATATAGAAAGAGGTTAAAACCTTTCAATTGTAACACCAGCAACTCAACATACAACTTGAGACGAATGTGACTAAAAATATGAACAAATTCCCCGACATCTTCCCTCAAAACAACATCGCAGGTCTTTCTGATGTCAATTTTGAGACTTTTTTTCAAAAAGCAATCGGTTGCTTTTCGTCTAGCTAATGGAGCAGTTTCTCCATCTACTAAGACAGACGGAAACTCCCATAGACCGGCAAGCAATCCTTCGTCGGGCCTTTTTACGAGAACAAATTTGCTGCTAGATTGGTTTTCACCTCCAAGTAATTCAACAACACATACAGCACAAAAATCGGATCTTGGTTTAACCTTCACAACCTTAATCGGATAATCTGTAACTGCTGCTGTGCTATTATCTTTAGCAATTGATAGTGCATGACAAAATTCTGATGCTGGACACGACAAACAGCTTGGGTTCAAAGGGGTGCATACAGTTGCACCGAGTTCCATGAGAGCCTGATTGAAATCTCCCGGATGAAGAGGATCGACCAACTGAGCAGCTATTTCCCTTAATCTCCATTCCAACAACACACATCAATAAAGAACAAAATAAGTTAAGGAATAGAAATGCAAGCAATGATTATAAAATTTTACGAGAAAAAATGATGAATAACTTGTCCAGAAGTTTACAAACACTCACCAAAATCTCTTAATGATTGCCGAGTCTTTTGGATTTTCAGAAATGGCCCTTAGTCTGGCAATCACCCTTATCACATTTCCATCAACAACAGGTACCGCCTGATAATTTAGTTCATTAGAAATAGCCAATATTTACTTTTCAATAACCTATATGCAGCACCGACACTTAGAATTAAAGGTGTGTCAAGTGTCCAAGATGTGTCAATGTCCGACACCGACACAACACCAATACATCTAGTTACATTTAATCACTTCCACTTTTGTAAATTATTACTGTTGTCAGCGTGCGTCTGTGTCAGTGCTTCATAGACAAAAATCACAGAAACTACCCACCTCTTTGAATGCTATAGAGGCGATTGCACCAGATGTATAATCTCCAATTCCAGGAATTTTTCGTAACATAGAAGCTGTTTTAGGAATACTACCTCCTTCTGCAACTATTTGTTTTGCCCCCTAAACAAAGAAATGTTAAGAGCCAGGTTAAACCTTGCAGCATGTATTGGTATTATTAGCATACTTCTCTCTTATTGGTCTGTTTTTACTTTCTTTGAGTGGGTTATTTACCTTCTCATTATTCATAACATGATATCGAGGATCTTTTAGCATACATCAAAAGTAGGAGAAGTTGTTCAGTATGAAACTGGAGATTCTACGGATGCTATGTTTGACAATATCCATATATGAGACTTTGATTATACATTATAAGCCTTTTTTAATTATTATTAATTTTTTAGAGGAAGCCTTTTTTTAACTGTTCTTACTGTTACTAAGAAGTCAAAAAATATAATGTGATGGAGGAAGACTCATATTATCCATTAGAAGTTCAAGCAGTCCACAGTCTCTTAAAATTTATAGGTAAGACCTGTAAGGTATAGTAAAAAGAAAAACAATGTAGTAGCGAGAGCGCACCTCTAAAAGAAAACGAGCTCTCCGATAGTATCCCAAACCGGCCCAAATCTCATTTACTTCCTGCACAGAAATCAAAACAAATGCTTGCTTTTAAATTTCATAACTTCAATGTGGAATCATATCATCAAATAATCAGCACTAAATTTCACAACTTGTCAACATTATAGTGTCAAAGCAGAATTTTTTCCGAATTAATTCATGACCCCCCCCAAAAAATGACAGGAACTTGATAACTTAATAACGGAACATTTGCATTTAAGTTCACAACTTGATAACATAAGTTTGACAGAAAAATAAACAACAACCAAGCTTGTTCCACTTGGTGATGTTTTCCACGTGTATCAGTTAACTAGACCATCTAACTCAATCTATTAGACTACATCTAGGTACTCCAGTCCAATGAAGCACTGACAGATGCAGACACTGAACACTGTTTCATAGATATCGATAATAATTTAAGAAAATAAAAGTGATTGAATGTTACTACATGTGTCGTTGTCGTGTCTCGCACTAAACAAGTCTTCAATCCGAAGTGCAGGGTGGCACATAGCTCCACTTTTCATATAGCTTCCACACATCTTCTCCATTCATGTTCAATCCACTTAAATGAGATTATGACATCTTGTCTATAATAAAGCTTCACAAAATTCTATTTAAGATTATAATTTAATCTAAGGTAACCACTAATCCATCATACTATGTGTTAGAACAGCAAATCTCCCAAATCAGATTAACAAACACACACAAGAACACAAACAATCGATCACGGAGTTTTGTCAATTGTGCCTACATCTCCAACACATAAGTGATGGCTGTAGTTTTTCGATTATACAATACTTAGGGTTACAAAATACGATCCAGTACTTAACTACTATACAACAGTCCATTCACTCTGCTTGCTACACTCGAGCGCCTACCCGCGTGAATATGAGTCATACTCAACAATATCTATGAAAAAGAAGTCCCTGAAGGTGTAGCTCAGTGGTTAAAGGGTTGGGACGGTGAAGGAGTTTAAGAAGGGCCAAGATTAAATCCCTGCTGCTAACATTTCCCCCTCCCATCTAACAATATACTAACAACCTATGAAACACGAATGCAGACACGAACATCAAACACGACGTTGACACCTGGCACCTAATGATAATTTGAGAAAATGACATAATTCAATGTAATCTCATGTGTCAGTGTAGGACACTGATACATGTCAGACACCGGACACGCCTTCTATTAGAAGTGTCGGTGCTACGGAGCTAGCAACTAACATTTTACCTATAAAAAAAACAGAAAAAAAAAACAATTTTTACAAACAAAAAGGGGAAAGGGAATGAATGAAAATGAACCTCAAGAGAAGCCTTAGCAAGATGATGAATAGTGGGCCATTTAAGCATCCAACGGTTAAAATAAGCAATAACAGTCTGAACCCTTGTTTGCTGTAACATAACCTCAGAAACCCAAACACCATAAGCTCTCTTTTCAACTTCTTCTTCTTCATGGTCGTCATTCAACGTTGTTCTCCAAGGAAGAACCCTTTGGTTGTGATCATACCAATCCAATAAAACCGTTCTCAGTTTGTGGGTCTCGTCTTTTGAAAAGAATGACGCTGAATCTTCTATGTCTTCTGTTTTTACCAAAGTTAGTGTCTTTTTGGTGACACCATTAACGTTACGCTTTCGGGTCTTGTTCTTGTTTAGGGTCTTCTCTGACATGGTGATGTTGGAAAGTAGTGAAAGTGGTGATAGTGGTAAACAAAAACAAAGAAACATAAAATGGGTTTTGTTTTGTTTTAACGACTCTTCTTTGTCTAACGTTGGTGTCGTTCAACTTCAACTCAAAAAAACCGGTACTGTGCCTTAGTCTTTCCGCAAATTTGAAATAGAATTAGGGTGCGTCTTCTTTATCAAAAATGAACGATGTTGTTGACACATTTGAAAAGGCTGATGTAAAAGACGGAATTGTCGCTGGACAGTTGATTGTCGAAGATTTTTTAAACCGGCTGCAGTTAAGTGCCGAGGAAAACCTCGGTAGTTAACTGCCGAGAAAAACAATTATGCAGACAGTGGATTTTGCATAATTGTAAACATTTCCAAGCCATTTTTTCGGCCAGTTTTTACCAGAACATTTTCAAATGCAATATAACTCATACAACATTTAAACTCAGTGATAAACAAGAAAAATACAATATCTTTTACAATTGTCCATAATTAAATCAAACCGACATTTGGTTCAAACTACACAAAGGTTTGAAATTCATCAAAACTTTACATAGTGTCCATAATTAAACAACACATTACAACTCATTACATATAATTAAATTAAACAACACATTCAACATAATTGCATATGGAACGAACATACATATATAATATATTATTTTCCACCATATTCCGAAACATAAATCCGATGTCGCTATCGTCTTCAATAAGCCAAGGCATATAGCTTGCCGTTTTCCATGCGTATTCTTCTCTATCTTCTCCTAGGTCTATGCATGACATTTGTCCAAACAAGTGACGTGTATATTGATTTTCACCAAGATGCTCAAAATAAGTGTTAAGTTGTGCCTTCAAATCATCAAGAGAGTCGGTCAGCGTTATCATAACCTTAATTGTCTTTTTAAAAGCGGAGTACCTAACCCGACCTTCAATTTTTGCAACCTTAGACATGTTTCACTTCACAAAAGCTTTATGAAAAAAATCATACATTAGGATGAAATTAAATGAAATGTAATAACGAATAAATCAAATGCGTAAACATTAATAACGAATAAATAAGTATTGTACCTAGTTTCACCACATAAAAGTCATATTATCATATATTTCAATATAAATTACATAATGTTACTTATATATTGGCCACAAAAAATTGACGTTACAATTTCGACCCCAAAATATATGTCGGTGTAATTTCTACAAAAAAAGAGACTAAAACCGACAAAAAATATTACTCATTAAACACCAAGTGATTGGGGAAGATCAAGTGAAGTAGAATCTTCCTCATCTTCCGCAATAACTTCAAATTGTTGCTTTGGTTTTTCGAGAGTGTCCAACAAAATAGGCGCCGCTTTGTTTGACTCCTTTTGTGGTTGCGGTGGTTTGTATCCACTTTCAATAACCATGAGCTTTCGGAACAACTCATGTTGATCCAAATACTCATCTTCTCAAGTTACCGCATCTTCTTTCTTGTGATTGTGCCACTCCGTAGATGATGGAGGTAGTGGACAACTATTCTTCAAATAAATAAGCACAAAATGATTCGGAATTACCCCAAGGCACATTATGTGAGTTTTTTGCTTAGCCAGCGGTGGTGGCCCTCTTAGTGGGAAAAAAGATTCTGATTTTCCAAGAGATGTCAACACGACCACACACCTTCTGTAATAATTAGCAACAATGTGTCCCATGTCTGGAACATTGAACCACTTACCAACAAGATGTGCACAATCTCCCATATTTGTGGGAGGATGTAAGCCATTTAAAATGTAGTTATAACGATCCTCACCCGCAAATACTTCAACATAATCATCTCTATGATCTTTCAACTCTTGAATAAGAAGTGTACGAATCATGATATGACTTTGTTCGGTCAATCCCATGAACTCGGCTATATAACATCCACCACAATTTCCACAAACAGAAGCATGAAGCGTGACAAATAATCAATAGGCCTCATAACCGGAATAGGCTTAGCCTTTGGATACCGAGTAGGTGGTGGAAGTGGGGAGAGTGATGTTTTACCAAGACGAGCACCTTTTTTTCTTTTAAAAGATGAAGTTGTTGATGATGGTGACGGTTGACTATCCGAATTTTGAGAATCAACAACCTCCCACGAAGAAGGGATTCGACTAGTAGATGTAATTTTTCCTTTAGACCTCGCAATGTCGACTTTTTTCTTGGCTCCCTTGGTTGGTACTTTTCGTAGTGCTGGAGACATCATAGTGGTTTCAGGAAATGTCAACTGCCGCAAAACCTCTTTGACTTTAAGCTTCATTTGGAAAGGGAGTTTCTTGAAGATTAGGCGGTTTGACATCTCTGAAAATTTCGGTAAAATTTGGTTTTGTCTCTCCCAGAACATCTTCCACGTTTTCTACCATTACTATAATAAAACCACACAAAAATATAAATTAACAACTAACTAATGCATAAACATCAATGCTATAATGAATTAAAACAAAAAAAAACAAAGAAAAAAAAATTGGTAGTAGCTGCCTTTTTTTCGCTGTGAAATTTTTTTCACAAGTAATCCTCAGCACATAACTACCAAGGTTTTCCTCGACAGTATACTACCGAAATATATCTCGGTAGTTAACTTCCGAGATTTCCCATGACAGAGTTCTACGTAACTGACGTAAAAACCCATAACAAATGCAAAAAATCAACCGATTAAAATGCTCAATACCTGTTTTTTTTTTTATGTCAAAAGTGTGTTAATACCTCCTATGCTTGATGCTTCAATGATTTTGGAGCAAGATTTGATGAAAAAAATATTGGATTTAGGGATTGGATGAAAGAGGAAAGAAACTTGATGATGAAATAGTGTGTAGGGGGAGCAGGTGGCTGTTTCATCTGATGAAGCATTTTTCTAGGCAGTTAACTACCGATGTTTTCCTCGGCAGTTAACTGCAATAAGTTTTTGAAAACCTCGACAGTTAACTGCCGAGGGGCAATTTTGTATTTTACATGTGTTTCTCAGCCTTCTTAAATGTGTGAACAACAATTTTCAACAAAAATAAATTTTCATTTTTTCATTTTTTAATAAGTTTATTTCATTTTTAATAAGTTTTTTCATTTTTTTTTTCATTCCAATATATAAGTAATTTTTTCATTCCGTTGTGAATAAGTTTATTTCTACCCTTATCAATAAGTTTTTTCATTCCATTGTTTTTTAAAATATTCATTAATTTTTTTTCAAGTGATATTGTTCGTTGTAAGTATCTATTATTGTTTTTTACAAGAAGTGTAAGTCTGTATTATTGTTAAATATTATAGGTAGGTAAGTATGTATCATTGTTAATAAAACATTTAATAATAATTATTCTAAACAAATGTGTATAATGATATCTTCTGATTACGGTCTATTATTACATATAATTGTTTTATAAAGTACAACCACCTAATTAAAATAAATTTAAAATAAAATGTTAGCCAATAAAAATTAATTTAATAAATTTAAATTACTTTAAAAAATACTAAATACTTAAATATTAATGGATATATATTTTATTATGAATTAAAGATGACTTTTTATGTCATTTTACATTTATCACCTAGTTGAACCGCTAATTTTACCAAACACTTCAAATAGCTTATAAGCTATCAGTCACCAGTCATCAGCTATAAGCTATCAGCTAGCTTATCAGCTATCCGCTATTTTTACCAAATAGAACCTTTGTGTTAAGTTATTCACAGAATTTTTTTAAAGATTTTAAAAAATAATCTAAAGTTATTTTTATTTGTCTACTCCCTATAAAAATCCATTCTTTATGAAAATAATATAGATTTTAAGAAAAGTTAATCCTAATAACTTTTCATTTAGGTCAAAAAATATGAAACAAACAGGGGCCTAAGTCTTGCATGAGATTTTGTCAAAAAGAAAAGTCATTTAAATGAGATAGTAAGCAAATTCTTCTAACTTAACCTAAGTTCTAATTCAATTTCAGCTCTGAGAATGCACGATAGATAATCGGTTCACATGAAAAATCAACAATGAACGATGAAAGACATTTTTTTTTTTACTAATCCAATGCGATAAATGCTAAATAAATGTCGTGTATTTTGCATTATTATAAGAGGAATGCACTTAAATTAAATGAATGAAAATGTTTCATTTCATTGATTTACTGATTCATAGTACAAAAGTATAAATAGATACATTTGTTGGGAATAAAGTCATCTATGATAAGGATTTACATTTGAATTTAAGCTAATCATAAAATAAAATAAAAACTAATTAGGAGAATTATGCTCTAGTGTAACCGACTATGAGAGTAATACTCCAACACTAATAATGGCAGTATAAGAGAAGAGAGTCCTCAGATATTCTCTAAAACAGTTTCCAATCACTTGAAAGAAAATGGCTAAAAAATACAAAGGTCCAGCAATTGGAATTGACCTTGGAACAACCTATTCATGTGTAGCAGTATGGCAGGGCCAAAACAATAGAGCAGAAATTATTCATAATGATCAAGGAAACAAAACCACACCTTCTTTCGTTGCTTTTACTAATGATCGAAGGTTGATTGGTGATGCTGCTAAAAATCAAGCTGCCTCTAATCCAACCAATACTGTCTTTGGTAATTTATCTTTATTTTAGATTGGTTTTTAAGTTTCATTTTTCACGAAATGGTCATTGCAGTGTTAGCCTTTAAGTTATCTTCTCTTTGCATGTTATATTTTGTGATTGTGTAAACCACATGTTTTGTTGCATAATTAGAGATGAACAATATTCAGATGTCCATTCACCACGTAGAGATAAATGACTCATTGTTTTAGATTAGTAAATTTTATCGATTCTTGTTGAATGATGACATCTTTACAAACAATGAAATACTTAGGTTTTTTAATTTTTGGATTTGAGTATTTAGATTTAAATAAGAAGAAAGGATATGGTCATATGGACATATATGACATGTTTAAGTAAGTTTTCTCGATATTCAAATGTTACATGTGCTTTATAAACTTGTTAAAAAGGCTAATAGTGAAAGTATAATATAACATAAAGGATCAATCGGAAATATAAAAACTTAAAAGGACCAATCCGGGAATAAGGTGAGACTTAAAGGACGGTAGGTGTAATTTTGCCTTTTTTTTTTTTCTTTTTCTGCTCAGCTTTCATGAGAACAAAACCAACTTTTATTGCTGCAGATGCAAAGAGGTTGATTGGAAGGAAATATAGTGATTCTGTAATTCAGAATGACATGCAGTTATGGCCATTCAAGGTTGTTGCTAGTTCTGATGACAGGCCTGAGATCATTGTTAAATATAAGGGTGAGGAAAAGCGTCTTTGTGCGGAGGAAATCTCATCCATGGTCCTCACAAAGATGCGTGAGATTGCAGAAAAGTTTTTGGAGTCACCTGTGAAGAATGCAGTTGTTACTGTGCCTGCTTATTTTAATGACTCTCAGCGAAAAGCCACAAAAGATGCCGGTGCCATTGCTGGACTCGATATAATGAGGATAATTAATGAACCAATTGCGGCTGCCCTTGCATATGGCCTTCAAAAGAGAGCAAATAATGTCGGAAAACGAAATGTTTTCATCTTTGATCTTGGCGGTGGCACTTTTGACGTGTCTCTTCTGACACTCAAAGATGATCATAGCTTTGATGTTAAAGCCACTGCCGGAGATACTCACCTAGGAGGGGAGGACTTTGATAATAGAATGGTGAACTATTTAGTGAAGGAGTTTAAGAGGAAGAATAGAGTGGACATTAGTGGAAACCCAAGGGCCCTTAGGAGGTTGAGAACTGCTTGCGAGAGGACTAAAAGGACATTGTCATTTGATACCGAATCGACAATTGACATTGATGCTATATACGAGGGTATTGACTTCCATATGTTAGTCACCCGTGCCAAGTTTGAGCAACTCAACATTGATCTCTTTGAAAAGTGTTTGGAGATTGTCAAGAGTTGTCTTACTGATGCTAAGATGAACAAGAGTAGCGTGGATGATGTTGTACTTGTTGGTGGATCTTCCAGGATTCCTAAAGTGCAGCAACTCTTGCAAGACTTTTTTAAGGGGAAGGATCTGTGCAGTAGCATCAACCCGGATGAGGCCGTTGCTTATGGTGCAGCTGTTCAGGCTGCTTTACTTTGTGAAGGCATTAAGAATGTTCCGAACTTGGTGTTGCAAGATGTTACACCTTTGTCACTTGGTACGTCAATAGTAGGAGATGTCATGAGTGTGGTGATTCCTAGAAACACTTCCATTCCGGTTAAGAAGACAAGAGAATATATTACAATTAATGATAACAAATCTGATGTCACAATTAAGGTTTATGAGGGTGAGAGAATGATTGCTAGTGAGAACAACCTTCTTGGTTTGTTTGATCTCTCAGTTCGTCGTGCACCTCGTGGCCTTCCTATCCAGGTATGCTTTACTATAGATGCTGATGGTATATTAAACGTCTCTGCAGAGGAAAAAACCAGTGGTAATAAGAACGATATTACAGTAACAAATGAAAATGGAAGACTGTCAAGCGAGGAAATCAAGAGAATGATAGAGGAAGCTGAGCACCTCAAGTCTGAAGACATGAAGCATGTGAAGAAGGTTAGAGCAATAAATGCTTTGGATGATTATCTTTATGACATGAAGAAAGTTATGAAGGATGATAGTGTTATTTACAAGCTCACTTCTGCAGAGAAAGTGAAGATCAATTCTGCAAAGATAAAGGGAAAAAAATTGATTGATGGAACACAGGACGAAGGCACATTTGTGTTTGTGGATTTTCTGAGGGAGCTTCAGAGAACATTTGAATCTGCTTTGAACAGGTTCAACGTAGGAAAGTGATTCTGATTCTTATTGATCAATTTTGAGTGATTTCCTTTATGTATATGAAGTTCAGTTTCTTCATCTATGATGTTAGATTGTTGGGGATGTTTGTTTTGCTACTTTGTTTTTGATAAAATATGAAATTTTGGGCTTGTTTCTTTTTATCTTCTTTGTTCCAAAGTGCCTGTAGATTTTAGATTAAGCATGAATTGCTGTGAAATCTTTATGAAATAATAGAATACTATCTATATCTGAGGGTTTCATTTGGTGGATTTCACTACACCCTACATATTTGTCCATATAAACTTTGATTAGGTCAGTGATATTAATTTCAGTATAAAAAAATCTGTTATATGCAAAATTTGAAATTCAGGTAAAGTCAAATATAGAAATGGTATTTGGACGGCTATTCATCCATCGAGTTTGATTAAACATGTATCATCTCTCATTCAATATTTCAATGTTATATAGTTTTATATTAATTTATTTAAAATAAATTTAAATGTTAAACAAAATTTTGTTTACAGGTACCGAACCCAACTGATCTAAGGTAACAAAGAATTTACCTTACCTTTTTATTAGTTTTTTTCTCTCTCCTTGTGTCAAATTAATAGTTATAATGTTTACTAGGATTGTCAAATACGTTGTCAAGTTTAGTTATTCAAATAACATTCATCATTCTATAACTAGATTACTTTTCTTATTTTGCCCCCTTACTAGGCTTGGTGAGGGCTTTTTAAAGTGAGTTTTGAAATTTGGAGCTCTATTGACACCTCTAAGTCTATGTGATAGAAGCCAAGGTCAATAATGGGCGTGTTAATGCTCTCGGAGAAGACTCCTCAGTCGAGCAATATTGGCATAAACGGCTCGGACATATGAGTGAGAAGGGACTTTAAATTCTAGCCAAAAGAGGTACTTTGGCATGTATGAAGGGGATTGCAAATGTCTCTTAAACTATGCACACATTGTTTGGCCGAAAAGAAACATAGAGCTTCATTTCAATATAAGGCCTCACATAGAAAACCAAATGTTTTAGATTTGGTGTATTCTGATGTTTGTAGTCCCATGACCACCAGTACTCTTGGAGGTGCAAGATATTTTGTTACCTTTATTGATGACCACTCCATAAAGGTTTGGGTCTATGCCCTTAAAACAAAAGACCAAGTGTTTGTAGTATTCAAATAATTTCATGCTAGTTGGACCAACAATTTCATAAAAAAAATTAGGAAGTGGAGTAGAAAATATGGGCGAGTTAACAAGAGAAGACAAATAATAGATAGTTATCATTGAATATGATTGCATACGATTAAAGACTCATTTATCTATACTGATTACTTTGAAGTTTAGAAGTAATGTTATGTTTCAGATAAATCATGGACAAGATGCAGACAAGCTCACCAAGGGTGAAATTAAAAAAGAACTCACCAAACAACGCGTCGGAAATAAAACCGAGCACATGGAAGCAACGATCTCGCCATTAAGAACATGAAGATAAAACGTGGAGTTATCCTATCCTTTTTCGACCTTTGGGATTTGTTTTGCAAGTTTTTAACGAGGTGCCCTACTTTCATAAAAATATTGTTCGCCTATTCTCTCTACTTGACTTCCGCAGAAACAAAGACATAAAAAGAAGAAAAGCTAAAAAGCCAAAAAAAACTTCTCCCAGAGAAGTCTTCCCTAAAAAGGGTCGCAAAAAACATCATAGAGAAGTCTTCCCTAAAAAGGGTCACAAAAAAACTTCATAGAAAAGTCTTCCCTAGAAAGGGCCGCAAAAAACATCATAGACAAGTCCTCCCTAAAACGGGTTGGCAAAAAGCAAGGCAAAAAAATTTTCTCACAGAGGAGTCCTCCCAAAATGGGGTTGGCAAAAAGCAAGGCAAGAAAAACTTCTTGTAGAGAAGTCTTCCTTAAGTGGGACGCGAAGACCAAGCAAAACTTCTCGAAGAGAAGTCTTCCTCAAGTGAGAAGGAGATGATGATAAGTGTCAAAAAGGAGTTAAATAGACTATATATTTTAGGCACTTTGATTACTTGGTTTGCAAGTTATCTAGTGAAAGCTCACAAATACTGAAGAATCATTCAATTATGTTTTTCATATCTAATGCCAACTCTTTGTAGGAAAATGCACGTCTGGACACTTTAGAAGCAAGAAAACATGAAGAAATGCAAAGGTCAACTCGCCACGGCGAGCTCAAAGGCGACTTCAAGGCGAGCTGAGGCAGAAAGTTCAAGTTTCCACTCGCCTCCCATGCGCCATGGCGAGCCCAGGGCGAACACAACTCGCCATGGCGAGCAACTCACTCGCGAGGCGAGTTAAGGCGGCCTAAATCCTCAAAAGCTGACGTGGCAGAAACCCACTGGTGAAGGAACATCAACTCACCATGGCGAGCAGACATACTCGTGAGGCGAGTTTGATCAGAACAGAAATTATAAAAGCCATTCATCATTTAAGTTGGATAGAGATTATCATACCATATTATTAGAGGCCACTTTAGGAGTGAAACAGGGGAAAGACCAGAGAGACTCTAAAGAGCAAGGAGCACAAGGATTGAAGGAAGACACAAGATCATTGAAACATCATGGCTTGGTTCCATTCCATCTCTTCTTTTCTCCTTGTAAGGTTACCATGACAATGAGTAACTAAACTCTTTTTGTTGGGATTAAATGTAATCAACTCTATTAGTATGTATTCCC
>Ga0315913_1004076_pt1 | contig 17646 bp, 7 predicted proteins | sample MpolsnodulesMG_FD_207736 | JGI IMG/M metagenome (GOLD analysis project Ga0315913, IMG submission 207736) | Medicago polymorpha root nodule microbial communities from Los Angeles, California, United States - small nodules | ecosystem: Host-associated > Plants > Roots > Nodule | place: USA... | reverse complement strand
GCATTAATTTGGCTTATATATCAAAATGAGAAAAACAATTAATCATAAATATAAAGTAAAAAAGTATTTATATATTACCATCTATTTTGTTTGCCATTCAACTATTTTGCCTATAGACCCCCTCTCAAACAAAAAAAAAAAACTCTTTTCCTATAGATATTTCGAAAATATAGGTAGGTAAAAGAAATTGATTATTCAATATCTTAACAATTTATTTTCTTCCCAATTTATTTCTTCAAAATATTGGGTTTAGTATTTACCTTATATAATTTTTTTTCATGTTGCGAGTAGGGCTGATCAAAGGAACCGGATCAAACCGAACCCGATAAAACTGTATCTACAATTTGTGTCTCGAGCGGGTTCGAATGGTTTATGCGGGTCGCGGGCCAACTCATACCCGATCGCACATGTGATATAAGTGGGCCTAGCTTGACCTTTTATTTTTAACCTAGATATAAATAACTTTCATCCTCACTCATTCAGAGTCTCACCCACCTCAAAACACATTGCTAAAGCGCCTCTCTCCTATTAGCTTCAAAGTTCAACCTTCTCCTGTTCTCCTTCTATCTCTTCAAACATAATCATTTCATCATTTTATCCTATTACCTTCAAAGTTCAACCTTTTACCCGTTCTCCTTCTATCTCTTCAAACCCCATCATTTCATCATTTCCTCTCTCATGTGAGATTAAGTTTCTGATCAATTTGTATTATGTTAATGGTCAATGATTTCGCTATAGATCTACTCAAAGATGCAATAGTTTTTATTCATCCTTATGTTTGATCCATATGTGCAGATCTGTGTTGTGGGTAATTGTTTGTTTGATCTATCTGTTTAAATCACATCCTCCCAGATCTGTTTCTATACATTTTATGTTTAAAATTTATACCCATGTGTGCAGATCTTGTTTATGATGAATCTGAGGAAGAAGAGAAGTACGATTGGGATTTTGATGCTTTTTACTTTGTAAATTCGTAACCGAACCAGCCCACCCACACAACCGCAACCCAACCAATCTGATGCGATAAATAGTCAGGAATGGTTTTGATATAGTGCTCTTTGGTTCCATTCGGTTACGAGATTTTTCACCTGAAACTAACCGAACCCGTCTGACGCTCTACCCTAGCAGCTATTGTCAACTGATCAGGTAATATTCTTTCTTATATTTTAAGTGTTATTTCGAAATAGTTTCACATAATAAATTTAATATTTTTGCTTAAAACAAATATAAAATTATTTAATTTGTTTATTTAAACTTTTTTTAAACTCAACTTAATACTAATAAAACTAGATTATTTGTGGATTTGATTGATCCCTGACATTTTGGGTGATTTTTGGTTTACTTTCTTGTTTTTTTTTCTTTTCCGTTATGTCTGTATAATTGACGATTTTAATTGTTTTAATTCTTACTAGCTTATTTTCCTGGTTATATAGAACTTATTAATGTTTGAGTTATATGTATAATATTCATTGAGATTTGACCTCTCCAATAGTCGGTCCTTGAACTAGATACTGAGTTTTGGAAACAAATTATAATATTCTTTAAAAATTCACTTATCTCATAAATAATAAAAGAAAAAAGATTAATCATATTATAACCCACAATTTATTAAATGAATCATCAATATCTACTTAAAATATAAAATCAATTTGTGTAAGTTGAAATATTAAAACACAAATCACAAAGTTTAGGCTCCATGGTTTGCCGGCAAAGCCAAAATTACCACCAGATGAGGCAAAGTTGATACCCTCTTTGACACTGATGCTTTCTTTGACATAGATGATTTCATCAATATTGACGCCAGGGGTGACAACAATTTACTTCTTACCCTTTTTTTCTTCAATAGCCTTTTTTATAAATTGATGATAATGCTGAATGTGGTTCAATTTATGTTGGCTATAAAAGTGTGGTGCTAGATACGATAAACCATCAATGTGATGCAGTATGAAAGATTTAGTAGATTTTTTCTCACGTAACTCAGAATCTAAAATGCTTTTCACCAAATCTCATAGTTGCTTCTTGTTGTTCATGATGATGGTGAATATTTAACTATGAATACAAATTTGAGACTGAGAAATTCTAGAGGTAAGGAAGAGTTAAAATATATCATGCCTTGAACCTATATATATATAATTATATCAGAAACTACGACATTTAATTTTATCTATTCCCGATGCGTATAATAAAAATTTAATTTAATTTATTCTCAAAATAAATAAATAAAATTCAAATTCAAATTTTAGAATTATAATAATATTATAAGTAAATTAATATAAAGATATAATTATTAAATATAAAGATAATATTTTAAAGTTGGAGGATTTTATTACTTTTTGCCTTTAGTGTCTTGGGAAAGTAAATTCTCTGCCCATTATTTGTTTGACCAAATTATGTGCGTTAGCAAGTTTTATAAAGTATTTTTCATTACAAGAAAATAAATAATATTCATTTCATTTGAATTTGGAAATAGATAAAGTTATATGCCTAGAAAAATTCATTTAACAATTTGGATATGAGTATATATGCACATCTAGGCTGTAGGCATATTCACAATATATCCAAATTATACTTGTATCCAAATAATGTGCAGAGAATTTACTTTTCCGAGACACTAAAGGCAAAGAGTAATAAAATCTTTCAACTTTAAAATATTATCTTTATATTTAAGAATTATATTTTTATATTCATTTATTTATTATATTATTATAATTCTAAAATTTTGATTTGACTTTTATTTATTTATTTTGCGAATAAATTAAATATAATTTTCATTATAAGCATCGGAAGTAGATAAAATGAAATGTCGTAGTTTCTGATAAAATTATATATATATGTACCTATAGTTTCAAGGCATGATATATTTTGACTCTTCATTCCCTCTATAATATCTCTGTCTCAAATTTGTATTCATACTCAAATATTCACCATCATCATGAACAACAACAAACAACTATAGGATTTGGTGAAAAACATTTGAGATTCTAAGTTACGTGAGAAGAAATCTACTGAACCTTTCATATAGCATCATATTGACTGTTTACTATCATATTTAGCACCACACTATTATAGCCAAAATAAATCGAACCAAATTTAGCATTATCATCAATCTATAAAAAGGATATTGACGAAGAGAAAAAAAACAGGTAAGAAGCAAATTGTTGTCACACCAGACGTCAAAATTGATGAAATCATCGACTTCAAAGAAATCATCAGTGTCAAAGAAGGCATCAACTTTGCAACCTCCGATGATAATTTTGGCTTTGGCGGCAAACCATGGAGCCTAAGATTTGTGATTGTGTTTTCAAGGTTCACACACACACACAAAAACAAACAACTACTTTAATTTTAATCCAATAACTATTTAAAATTTTCTCTACCAATTTATCATTAAAAAATGAATTATCTTTTGTAAAAAAATATTGGTTACAATATGTTTAGGTGAGCTTTGGATGCTCACTAGGGTCAGGGCCTCAAGCTCAAAAAACATATACAAAAATAATTACTTATCATCACAAAAGATGTCCTATCATCGACAGTGGCAATTGAACTGATGACTATATTTAACACCCCGAAGTTTTAACATGCTCTTTTGACCTAGAATATTCCTTGTCTTTTCGAGAAAAATTTCGGCAGAGAGCTATTTTAAAATAACTCATTTTGGTTTGTCTTTAGGCCTACCTTTTATTTATTTTATTTTATTTCATTTTAGTCTTTTATTTTATTTTATTTTTATTTTATTATTCAGTCCTTTTTATTTTTTATTTATTTTATTTTTACTTTATTTTCTGTTTGTTTTTATTTTAATTAGTGTTAAAAAAACCAAAATTCACCATTAGTGGCCAGAATCACAATGCCACCATCAGTGGCCAGAACCACAGTGTCAACCTTCCTCTTTCAAATTCACCATTAAACGCCTTTTAATCACCACAAAAATCCATTAACAACTTATCCTTTTTAAAAATCAAAATTGGCCTTAAAAAGAATGGAAAAGCATCAGAAAAAGGGACATCAAAAAAAGCGAGAGAAAAATCGAGAAAACTGTTTAAACAAAAAAACTGTCTGAACCCAACAACCTCAAAAATTCCCAGAATCCAGTTTCAAACCAAATCCAATAATAGTTCGACATAACATCACAATCCAAAAACACGAATCCACAAAAACCAACAATCATCCAAATCACCAGTAATCCGAGCCAAAAACAACACAACCGTAACACAACAATCATCACAATACCACAAATCCAAACCAAATCGAACCAATAACATCACCAGTCAGTCAAATCAGAATCAAAACACAAACATCATAAAACCAAAAAACCCACATCACAGAACACAAAGCCAACGAAACCCACAATATCGAACCACAAAACCCACATCACAGACACAACCACACGTCGACCTGATCTAAAAAGGACAGAAAAGTAAAATCTTTCCTCTTTTTTCATAGATCTAAGTTTGTAATTTTTTTTTTTTTTTTTATAAAAAAATCGTTAAAAAAAGAAGAGAAAAGAGGAGGAAAAGAAAAGAAGCAAAAAAATAATAAAATTAGAACTCTAGGGTTCCGGCACGGCGGCGGCGCCGTACTTGGCCGGCCGACCACTACGCTGGAACCCCACCGGATTTCTTTCTCCGATCGGAGAAGAAGCGAGTGGAGAGGTTGAGAAGAAGTGAAGAGAGAGAAAGAGATTGAAAAAAATGAAAGACAAAGGGATTTCAGCCTATTTATGGGCCCCTGGATCCTGTGCGCGAAGGTCCATGCCTTTACTTGCACCTCGCCCTCCCAAGCCTTCAGATTCGATCTGATGGCCTGCAGTGTTTAACTCCAGAATCAGATCAGGGCCATTGATCAAATCAACGGCCTAAATCAATCCTCTACAACCCATGTGCATTTGGGCCTATTCCTGACCCAATAAACCTTTTCTTTGCTTCCTGCACCCCACCTTTTATTATTTGCACCCCTTGTCATTTATTTAATTATTTGCAATTAGAATGTATTTAGAGAAATAGTAAATTTAAAGAAAAATATGCATTGTCCTTATTTATTTATTCAACTTTTATATATTAAAAATGCAAAAAAAAAAAATTAGGTTTAGTTTATCATCCAAGGGAAAATGGATTCGTTTTGACTGAGTGTCACTACGGAATTCTCTCGCGTTTCATTCATCGTGACTTTTAATTTTTAGGCTTTTAAAAACAAATAAAAAAACAAAAAACATTCAGATAATCAAAAAAACAAATTTAAAAAAAAAGAATTCTTTTTTCCTAAAAAAACTTTAATCCTTATCAAGTGATTTTCCATTTTATTTTCATTAAAAAACTTTAATCCATCTTAATATATTTAAACCTTTTCTTTAAATTAAAAAATACCAAACAAATTTCCTCTTTGCCATTTGGCTTTTTATTTTTAAAACCTTTTCAAAAAAACTAAAAAATATCAAGCAAATCACTCGGCTTTTTACGCCAAACTATGTGGTTTTGATCCCTCACGGGTACGTAGGCAAAAGACCTCATCTTTCCAAATACTAAAACCATAAAAAATATATATTTTTTTTCTTTTCATCATTATACTAATCCTTTACAAGCAAATAATTGTTGCCAAAAAATAAATAAATGCAAGAGGTTCCTATAGAGTACTATAGACGTCTAGGGTGCTAATACCTTCCCTTTATGTAACTAACTCCCGAACCTTTAAATCTCTAAAAATTGTGGGTTTATTCGAACTATTCCCCCTTTCCATTGGAAAAAATTAAAGCTCGGTGGTGAACTTAAATTTGTGAGTCAATGCTAATCAATAGCTTGATCTCCAAAAATCACCGGGACAATTAGTAAATAGTAGTATTATTATTAGTATTGGTTTGTTTGATATTATTAATTTAATTATTCGTATTTATTCGGAGAACAGGTAATGAGGAAATAGATAGGTTAAAGAGTGAAGGAAAATAAGTTTTAGGAAGAAAATAACATTTTTCGCGAGATTAATGAAGTAGGGTGCAAACAATAGTGCATTTGTTAAATTGGGTAGAAAAGGATGTGTAAATAGTGATATGTGTAAGGTTTTAATGATTTAAGCAGATGAAAGTCTAAACATCAAAGATGTATAGTTAGGAAAAGAATAGTAACCAAATTAGAGGTGCAGATGGTAAGTCTGTCAAAGATTAAGTGAGAAAACTAAACCCGAATAGTCATAAAAAACCAGGGTTTCGGAGAAATGAGACAAGGGAGGCGTAGATAGATAGATAGATAGATAGATAGAGATAGAGAGAGAGAGAGAGAGAGAGAGAGAGAGAGAGAGATTCTATCGTAGAATTCATCGTTGCTGCTAAACATTGAGGTAAGTGGGACTTTCATTCAAACAGTTGTGTATATTCACGTGGGTAGTGAGGATATATATATATTTTGTAATTCTATTCGCGTGTACTTATTAAGATATTCGTCCTGTACCGATATATGGTCATCTTTAAATAGATGTCTAACCCAAGCAACGCCGGATAAATACATTAATAAAAAAAAGTTAAATGATTGGCCGAGGTTAGAGCACAACATGCAAAATGAGAGAATACAAATCATCTCTATAAAAAAAAAATCCAAATCAATTATTTCATATCTTATCTTATTTGAATTACACTGACTTAGCTTAACCTAATCCCACAAATCAGCCTAAACTAGCGGCGGGATTTAACTAGAACTGAAAAAAAATTCCAATCTAACACCAATTCTCTCAGTTCTTCCACAGAAACCAACAATGGCTTCAGTTACCGCAGATCTATATTTACTTGACGAGTGCTGGGAATGCATCTTCAAATTCCTCTTCAACAATAGTGATGAGGACAACCGTAGCTCTTTCAACTCTATCTCTCTCTCTCTCTCTCTCTCGTCGAAGCAGTTTCTCTCTATCACCACCAATTGGAAATTCTCGATCACTCTATATGATCAAACACCACCTTTCCTCTGTAGTCTAATCTCGAGATTCTCCAACCAGAACTCTCTCGACCTAACATGGTACTACGGTGACCTCGACTCACTTCTCTTTCAAATCTCTCACTTCCCGTTGAACCTTGGATCCCTCAATTTCTCCAACCAAGTGACCTTTCCCACAGATGGTTTGCGAGCTTTCAGCCAAAACATTACAACTTTGACCTCTCTCACTTGTTCCCACCTTGCAACTCTCCATAGCACTAATCTCTTCTTCATTGCTGATTGCTTCTCTTTGCTCGAAGAACTCGATCTTAGTGATCCCAGAGAGTTCAACTACCACAGTAGCTTACACGATGGTGTAGAGGCTATTTCATTGTCACTTTTCAAACTCCGCAAGGTTAATCTCTCTGGTCATCACTATTCCACTTGATCAGCAGCGAAGATAGGGAAATTTTTACGAGGGGGCCAAATACAAATAATTTTTTTAGACAAAGAAAAATTATACATTTTAAAATATCATATATTAAATTTAAAGGTTAAATATGTTTAATCTCTGTAAAATTAGGTTTCGAGAAGTTAAATATATTTATAATTGAATATTTGCTAAATAGATTAACAATTTCTTTTTCAACGTAGACAAATAAGCTATTTGTATTAAATTATCGTGTATTATGTTTCACTATTGATAATGTTTTCTCTATAGTTGTTGTAGAGATCAAAATGTCAAAATAAGACAAATAAGTTTATTAATATAGTAATAATTTGTTAACCTTTTAGTTTATGCTATTTTTGTGCAAATGAACTTGTTTGAGGTAGCTAAAAATATATTATTGGGGTAGCTAACCATATCAATATACCTAGTGACTCAATAAATATAAAAAATTTGGGGTAGCCAAAGCTACCTCATGCCATTGAAAGGATTCGCCCCTGCACTTGATAAACAACTGTAACTCTGTAAGCTTCTCGAAGAGGTTATAGTCTTTTCATGTCATAGAATAACCATTGCCTGCATTGCTTCTGCTTGCCGCATGAGACCAACATTGACAGTATCAATTTCCATTACTTCCGAATCAGACGACTGTGCAATTGCAATGTAAGTTACTTCACATTTCATTGATCCGTTGGTGAGTTTAAAAGGTTTAACTTGTCTTGATTTGTTATATGTCTGCCTGCTTGTTTTTTCCTATATTGTTTATTCTGTTTAAACTTCCATAGTAAGTTGTCATCTTTGTGGTTATTTTATTTCTTGAAGCTATGGACTAACTGTTGTTTGTTTTCTTCTTTAAAATGGCATTCTTGAGTTGGGAGTGGATCTGATTTTTAAAATTAGGTTGCGGTGATTAGATGTTCTATTTTCAATATTTTAGAGTTACAATGAGTGGTTTACAAAACTATGACTCAGGATGATTTTGTTGCATTCTGTGTTCTCTAATTTATCCTACTTTAATTTTCTTTCCTTTCATATTTCATAGACTTTTTTTAGAGGTTTTTCCATAATATGTTTCATGAACTAAATTATTGAAATATGGGGCTTCTTTGAAATGAGGGTAGCAAGGATTCTATGAGTGTTTTCTAGTTTAAAATCCATTACAAGTCTTTGAGAGATACTATCAATTTTTCAGTTTGTACTAATGTAACCTCGTCGACTGATAGTATTTCTCGAATTAGGCATACTTTCTAAAGCACCTGCATTCTTTCTCTTAGGGAGGAGTTGGAGGTGGAAGAACTTTGAAGTGACGATGAAGATTAAGATTGATGGGGTGGAACTTTGACGTGGAAGCATGATTTTGATTAATTTTAGAATTTGATTTTAATGGGTTGTCATTTTGCTTACCGTTTGAACTTTATTTTGTCATTTTGATTTTAATGGAAGCAGATTCTTTGTCCTATGGAAATTTCACTATAATTTCCAATTTTATGTCAGACTCAGGAATTGGGTTTGTTTAGGATCGGATTTCGGCTTATACAACAGCTTAGTTCAATAGGCCAATTAACGTAATACACCGCCTCATAAAGGCTTTTAGAAGGTCACCTATGCGCCTTACCACATAGGAACGCCACCTCGGGCTGATCTTAATCGTTGAACCCATATCTAACTAACTCATGCATCTGTCGCTGGATTTCATGTAAGTAGTTATGATGACCTACAAGTGTGGCTCCACGACACGCCTCAGGTACGTTCATATCTTACACGCATTTCTCACATTTGTCTTCGAGTTCACATACTAACTTGGGTGTTAAAGCTGTTACCTTTATTGCAGGTTTCTTCCCCACCATCGATGAACAGCCTTCGCTGCACCCGAGCTCTTCCACCTCCGTACCAGATCATCATTAGCTCTAAAAATTATATGTACAATATGCTTAAACCCATGTTACGCTTGTCTCAATACGAAATGGAAGATTTCTCATAGAACTAGAGAGGGAGAGTAACAAAACTTACTGAAAGATTTAATATTTATTTTACATATATTAGCTCAAAAATAAAAATAAGTTATATCAATAACGGAAATGCTAAGGAGTGTTTGCGTAAAACTCTTATTGTTGGAATTGCTACTCCTCTTCCTTCTTAAAATTGTTGGAATTTTCTCTTTGAAACTTCTTATTGAAATGAAGAGAAAAACATAATAACGTTCTTTCCTCATTATGTATTCTCTCAACAGCTTTTATCTTCGCTATTGACGGTGCAGGGTCTATTGCCAACAAAGATTTCATATCCTTAAGGATCAATCAGATTGATTTGATTTTTCGTGTTCCCACTAATGATTAAATTGTTGTTTATGCTTCTGTTCACTTTGTATATGCTCTCTTTAATTTCTTCTTTTACCTAAAATATGCAAGAAAAAAGATATACCAATAATTCTTCATGTATATATCTGAGAAAAAAACTTACGCTACAGGCAAGAATGTGCATGGTTATGCAAGAAACATTAATTCATTATCATTTCATTCAAAACATATACAAATGCATATGAGGCATTTCGAAGAGCTTAAACAAATTTATCTCGTAAATAAATTCAACTTTTGATATAAGCAAGTTTATTTATTTATTTTTTAATTATTTTTAAGCCAAAAGTAGCAAGAAGCTACTACCACCATAAATAGATTATTAAAAAGCAAGAGAAACAACAAAAAAGGAGGATATGTACATAAACTTACAAAAATATCATTGGATATGCACATAAACTATTTTGACTTTACATTTTTATGATTCTTATATAAAGATTAAATGTTGGAACACGCTCTTCACATCTATGTGTTTTAACGTAAAATTGTATTGATAATTGTCATACATTTATCAACTAACATCTATGCACATAACCTATGGAACAATGTGTTAACCCCTACGAAAAATCTCGTTGTAATCAATCCCCTCAAACTGAGTAGAACCCTTAGCCACACGCCATTATCTATAAATTTGTTAGTTCATCCATTCTCAAATACAACAAGCTTAACAATTATTTGTTTATTATCAAGATCTTGAGTTGGAACTGAGGCACTACCCCCAGATGCTTCCCCTACTATACCATTACGTGCTTGATGATGGCATGAAAATCTGCAGAATTTGTCGGCGCCTCGAACCCCGACCAATTTATATTTTTGAAGTATATGTTTCTTAGATAGTGTCCCTAGTTTAAACTAAGCTTTAGCTTTTACTTTTTTAAACAAAAAATATCAGCTTGAAAGGTTGGGATTGCAAATTCTCATGCCAATTTATCATCACCAAACAATAAGAGTCAAATTACGTTCACACTTTATTGATATTTGATTTGTTGATGGTAACAACAATGGAACACATAACGGCCTTGATAACTAAGATTTCGAATTAGCAGCCAAAATTGTACCAAATTACATGAATGCCTTCTGACAAATTGTTTAAAGTTATTATGTCATTTGACTCTAACCTTGTTCAAAGCATTAACCTCTCTATTTATATGGAGCCATTGAACTTGTTCGGATATAAGCTTGTATGTCTATGTTTTTTTTTTTCCTTCTTTTTTTAATAGAAGGTTATATGTATATACCTATTAAAATCACTTATTGAGTTCTCTATAATAGTTTTCAGTGCATTTTTTATCTTATCAAAAATAGAAAGAAAAAAAAAATTAAAATAAGATCCAAAATGTATTACCAGCTATGTTGTTTACCATTCAAATCTTTTATCTATTTATAATTTAAATATATATCTATCTAAAGTAAATTTATTATCATTCTATATTCAAATAATTCAGTTTTCTCCCCATTTCGGTCATTTTCTATTTTTAAAATTTAAGATGTAGGTTATGTATATAAAAAAATTCCGATTGTCAATGACTTATGACCAGCTAATATCTTTCTCTTTTATAATTAATTTTTGAATGTATTAATATGGCTTATATATCAAAAATAGAAAAAACAATTAATCGTATTTTAAAATTTAGGATGTAGGTTATGTATTTACCTTGTAAGGAAATTCCGGTTGTCAATGACTTATGAGGTCTTTCTCTTTTATAATCCACTTTTGAATGCATTAATTTGGCTTATATATCAAAATGAGAAAAACAATTAATCATAAATATAAAGTAAAAAAGTATTTATATATTACCATCTATTTTGTTTGCCATTCAACTCTTTTGCCTATAGACCCCCTCTCAAAAAAAAAAAAAAACTCTTTTCCTATAGATATTTCGAAAATAGAGGTAGGTAAAAGAAATTGTTGATACAATATCTTAACAATTTATTTTCTTCCCAATTTTTTTTTTCAATTTTTTTTCAAAATATTGGGTGTAGTATTTGCCTTATATAAATTTTTTTCATGTTGCGAGTAGGGCTGATCAAAGGAACCGAGCCAAAACAAACCCGATAAAACCGTATCTACAATTTGTGTCTCGGGTGGGTTCGAATGGTTTATGCGGGCCACGGGCCAACTCATACCCGACTGCACATGTGATATAAGGGGGCCCAACTTGACCTTTTATATTTAACCTAGGTATAAATAACTTTCATCCTCACTCATTCAGAGTCTCACCCACCTCAAAACACACTGCCAAAGCGCCTCTCTCCTATTAGCTTCAAAGTTCAACCTTCTCATGTTCTCCTTCTATCTCTTCAAATATAATCATTTCATCATTTTATCCTATTACCTTCAAAGTTCACCCTTCTCCCGTTCTCATTCTATCTCTTCAAACCCAATCATTTCATCATTTCCTCTCTCATGTGAGATTAAGTTTCTGATCAATTTGTATTATGTTAATGGTCAATGATTTCCCTATAGATCTACTCAAAGGTACAATAGATTTTATTCATCCTTATGGTTGATCCATATGTGCAGATCTGTGTTGTGGGTAATTATTTGCTTGATCTATATGTTTAAATCACATCCTCTTAGATATGTTTCTATACATTTTATGTTTAAAATTTATACCCATGTGTGCAGATCTTGTTTATGATGAATCTGAGGAAGAAGAGAAGTACGATTGAGATTTAGCTGCTTTTAATCTTTGTAAACTCGTAACCGTACCAGCCCACCCACACAACCGCAACCCAACCAATCTGATGCGATAAACAGTCAGGAATGGTTTTGATATAGTGCTCTTTGGTTCCAATCGGCTATGAGATTTTTCACCCGAAACTGACCGAACCCGTCTGATGCTCTACCCTAGTAGCTATTTTCAACTGATCAGGTAATATTCGTTCTCTTATATTTTAAGTGTCATTTCGAAATAGTTTCACATAATATATTTAATATTTTTGATTAAACCAAATATAAAATTATTTAATTTGTTTATTTAAACTTTTTTTAAACTCAACTTAACCCTTATAAAACTATATTATTTGTGGATTTGATCCCTGGCATTTTGGATGATTTTTGATTTACTCTCTTGTTTTTTTTTCTTTTCGGTTATGTCTGTATAATTGAAGATTTTAATTGTTTTAATTCTTAGTAGCTTATTTTCCTGGTTATATACAACTTATTATTGTTTGAGTTATATGTATAATATTCATTGAGATTTGACCTCTCCAATAGTCGGCCCTTGAACTAGATACCGAGTTTTGGAAACAAATTATGATATTCATTAAAAATTCACTTATCTCATAAATAATAAAAGAAAAAAGATTAATCATATTATAACCCACAATTTATTAAATGAATCATCAATATCTACTTAAAATATAAAATCAATAAATTATAGTTGTGTAAGTTGAAATATTAAAACACAAATCACAAAGTTTAGGCTCCATGGTTTGCCGGCAAAGCCAAAATTACCATCGGAGGAGGCAAAGTTGATACCCTCTTAGACACTGATGCTTTCTTTGACATCTACGATTTCATCAATATTGACGCCAGGGGTGACAACAATTTACTTTTTACCCTTTTTTTCTTCAATAGCCTTTTTATAAATTGATGATAATGCTGAATTTGGTTCAATTTATGTTGGCTATAAAAGTGTGGTGCTAGATATGATAAACCATCAATGTGATGCAGAATGAAAGGTTCAATAGATTTTTTCTCACGTAACTCAGAATCTAAAATTCTTTTCACCAAATCCCATAGTTGTTTGTTGTTGTTCATGATGATGGTGAATATTTAAGAATGAATACAAATTTGAGACAGTGAAATTGCAGAGGTGATGAAGAGTTGAAATATATAATGCCTTGAACCTATAACTACATATATAAATAATTATATCAGAAACTACGACATTTAATTTTATCTATTCCCGATGCGTATAATAAAAATTAAATTAAATTTATTTCGCAAAATAAATAAATAAAATTCGAATCCAAATTTTAGAATTATAATTATATTATAACTAAATTAATATAAAGATTCAATTCCTAAATATAAAAATAATATTTTAAAGTTGGAGGATTTTATTACTTTTTGTCTTTAGTGTCTTGGGAAAGTAAATTCTCTACACATTATTTGTTTGACTAAATTATGTGTGTTAGCAGGTTTTATAAACTATTTTTCATTACAAGAAAAAAAAATTCATTTCATTTGAATTTGGAAATAGATAAAGTATATATGCACATGTAGGCTAAAGGCATATTCACAATATATCCAAATTATACTTATATCCAAATGTGTAGAGAATTTACTTTCTCGAGACACTAAAGGCAAAAAGTAATAAAATCCTCCAACTTTAAAATATTATCTTTATATTTAAGAATTATATCTTTATATTCATTTATTTATTATATTATTATAATTCTAAAATTTGGATTTGAATTTTATTTATTTATTTTGTGAATAAATGAAATATAATTTTCATTATAAGCATCGGAAGTAGATAAAATGAAATGTCTTAGTTTCTGATATAGTTATATATGTAGTTGTAGTTTTAAGGCATGATATATTTTGACTCTTCATTTCCTTTATAATATGACTGTCTCAAATTTGTATTCATACTCAAATATTCACCATCATTATGAACAACAACAAACAACTATGGAATTTGGTGAAAAACATTTAAGATTCTAAGTTACGTGAGAAGAAATCTATTGAACCTTTCATATAGCATCATATTGACGGTTTACTATCATATTTAACACTACACACTTCTATAGCCAACATAAATTGAACCAAATTTAGGATTATCATCAATCTATAAAAAGGATATTGAAGAAGAAGAAAAAAACAGGTAAGAAGCAGATTGTTGTCACACCAGACATCAAAATTGATGAAATCATCGACTTCAAAGAAATCATTAGTGTCAAAGAGGGCATCAACTTTGCAACCTCCGATGGTAATTTTAGCTTTGCCGGCAAGACATGGAGCCTAAGATTTGTGATTGTGTTTTCAAGGTTCACAGACACGCACAAAAACAAACAACTAATTTAATTTTAATCCAATAACTTTTTAAAATTTTCTCTACCAATTTATCATTTAAAAAGTGAATTATCTATTGTTAAAAAAAATTGGTTACAAAATGTTTAGGTGAGCTTTGGATGCTCACCAGGGTCAGGGCCTCAAGCTCAAAAAACATATACAAAAGTAATTACTTATCATCCACCAAAGATGTCCTATCATCGACAATGGCAATTGAATTGATGACTATATGTAACACCCCAAATTTTTAATATTAATATATTAGAAAATAGTAGTATTATTATTAGTATTGGTTTGTTTGATATTATTAATTTAATTATTCATATTTATTCGGAGAATAGGTAATGAAGAAATAAATAGGTTAATTGGTTGGTTAAAGAGTGAAGGAAAATAAATTTAGGAAGAAAATAACATTTTTGGCAAGAATAATGATGTAGGGTGCAAACAGTAGTGCATTTGTTAAATTGGGTAGAAAAGGATGCGTAAATAGTGATATGTTTAAGGTTTTAATGATTTAAGCAAATGAAAGTCTAAACAACAAAGATGTATAGTTAGGAAAAGAATAGTAACCAAATTAGAGGTGCAGATGATAAGTCTGTCAAAGATTAAGTGAGAAAACTAAACCCGAATAGTGATTATAAATAGAGAAGTGCATTAAAGAATATATAGGGTTACAGAAAAGAGAGAAAGTAATTCATAGAGCAAAAAAAAAAACCAGAGTTTCGGAGAAAGGAGACAAGGGAGGCATATATGGTGAGAGGTTCTATCGTAGAATTCATCGTTGATGCTAAACATCGAGGTAAGGGGGACTTACATTCAATCTAAGGGTTATATATTCATGTGGATAGTGAGGATATGTTTTTTTTTTTTGTAATTCTATTCGCGTGTATGTATTAAGATATTCGTCCTGTACCGATATATGATCTATTACAAAATTTTGGTCATCTTTAAATAGTTGTCTAACCCGGGAAAGGCCGGATAAATACACTAATAAAAAAAAGTTGAATGATTGTCCGAGATTAGAGCACAACATGCAAAATAAGAGAATCCAAAACATCTCTATAAAAAAAAAAAGAATCCAAATCAATTATTTCATGTCTTATCTTATTTAATCACACTGACTTAGCTTAATCTAATCCTACAAATCAGCCTAAACCAGAGGTGGGATTTAACTAGAATTGAAAAAAAATTCCAATCTAACACCAATTCTCTCAGTTCTTCCACATAAACCAACAATGGCTTCAATAACTTCATATTTTTATTTACCTAACGAGTGTTGGGAATGCATCTTTAAATTTCTCTTCAACAATGGTGACGACGACGACAACCGTAGCTCTTTCAAGTCTCTCTCTCTCTCTCTCTCTCTCTCTCTCTCTCTCTCTCTCTCTCTCTCTCGTCGAAGCAGTTCCTCTTTATCACCAACAGGCGCAAATTCTCGCTCACTATATATGACCAAACACCACCTTTCCTCTGTAGTCTATTCTCGAGATTCTGTAACCTGAACTCTATCGACCTAACATGGTACTACGGTGACCTCGACTCACTTCTCTTTTAAATCTCTCACTTCCCGTTGAACCTCGGATCGCTCAATTTCTCCAACCAAGCGACCTTTCCCGCAGATGGTTTGCGAGCTTTCTGTTGGAAATATTAAGAGTAAAATATAATTGAGATAGTTAGGAAAGATAGAGGAGAGATATGTTGTGTCGTGGACAAAACCAAAGCAAATTTCCGGTGGACCTCTGGTGCAATCCAATATCCGGTTTTTCTCCCCAAAATTTACAAAACTGCGTGTCAGAACCCGTGCACTCGAGACCAAACACGATGGAGGTTCACAAACAATGCCCAAAGTCACAAATGAACAATAGAAAGGAATAAATCTTAATAGAAGGCATGGTGAATTTGATTTCCACCGCACTCTGTCACCGTACCATTGTTCTCTTTTATATGTATATAAATGATGCTAGTGGCCCAGACTAAGAATGAAATGCCTCACCTTTTTGTTGCAACATTTTGCAACATCATAAAGGACATTAATGGCAATTAAAAGTGATGGGTTGAACGTTGGTTTTTTGTGTAACGTTTAGCCAATTGAACATGGAGATTTAAGGAGACAAACAATAGGAATTGATTTTCATTATATCCAACAATCCCCCACTAATGACAATCGAGGAAAAAGAATTGGAATCTTGCTAAGGAAAAGAAATTGAACTTTGGACCAGGAAATGTTTTTTCATGCTTAAGTGTTAATGTCACGAGGATTGAATTAACACGTAGTGAAGTGAGGCAACACCTTAAATCTATAAAGTGAAATTACTTTTGAATTTAATAGATTTTAGATGAGACCTCCACAACACACACTTTTACCTATAAAATTGTGATAGCTCCGCGATAATTATTTCCATCATAATTAAGATCTTTGTCACCTTGGGTCGCTCATGAGTGCTCTAGAAAGATTGCCCAACTCTTTGATAGAAGTTGGTCTAAGCCTTCACACTAAAGTAGGTAAATTCATCAAGTGCATCTCAAAAGCACCACCATAAAAGGGTATGAATTAATAAGAACATAAAAAAAATGTTCAACCTCTAATTTAACAAGTGGCGAGTCCATCAAGTCCATCTCATAAGGACCACCCAAAAATTAGGGCTATGAACTCATTTAAGAGCTAAAAGCTCAACCTCTCATTAAGCACTACCATACGCCATAGGGATGAAAAATGTAGTGCATATAGGAGTATTCATATGACTTCGTTTGACCACAAATTGGGTATCCACCATATTTTTCTCCACTTGAGGCTTTAAACTCATCCCCCTCGACGTATGCAGGACAACTTTCATGGGTAATCGTTTCTTAATTTTTTTTTTAATATCACTTCTCATATAGTAAGATAACATTATTTTTAGTTCTTTCACAAAAGGATTTGTG
>Ga0315913_1004074_pt1 | contig 17648 bp, 13 predicted proteins | sample MpolsnodulesMG_FD_207736 | JGI IMG/M metagenome (GOLD analysis project Ga0315913, IMG submission 207736) | Medicago polymorpha root nodule microbial communities from Los Angeles, California, United States - small nodules | ecosystem: Host-associated > Plants > Roots > Nodule | place: USA... | reverse complement strand
GGGATTACAATTTGGTGAATTAACCATTGGCATCTGTATTCGTTATCAGTTACACATGAAACAATTTTTTGGATTAAGATCATTCATATATGTAACTGAAAATTTGCTGGGGACTTGAGAGACATACTGGAAGAAATAGAATTACAAATATATTTTTAACAAGTTGAAAGGATTTTAGGACATTATGGACTTATGGTAGTAAAATACTTTAAGTGAAAATATAAAATACCAGATAGGTATGGAAAAGAATATTCTATTTGAACAGTTGAACTGACTCGTTTGATTTGAGACTACATTGTTAATAATTACATCAAACTGACTCATTTGGTTTGAGACTACATCGTTAATAATTACATCAAACATATGCAGCCATTTATTTTAAGGTTGATGATCAGACTTATTATACGGTTCCAGTATCGATGTAGTTTAATTCATATGTCAAATATGGGGACGCAGTACCTTGATTTGACAATTAAATGCTTGCTTAACTTGCAGTTTGTACCACTGTTTACAATGCCCTATTTATTTTGTTTCAAATCACTTTCTGCCCACAAACTACTTCACGTTCACGGTGCAGCTTTTTTGAATTGACGCGATCTCTTCACTTGTGGTTTTTCTGATTTGCTTTTCAATAATGATTTCTGCAGGGAGATCAAAACTCTCCTGGTATCATACCACTGGCTATAAAAGATGTTTTCAGCAGTATCCAAGATGTGAGTTTTCTTGCAAACACAGTAAATGTTAGCTAAGTTATTGTTGTGTTATATATGTTGGTTGTTTTGCAACAAGTGTAGCATGTCCATTCTTTTTCCTCATAACACTTTTCTTTGAAAATGATGTTTTTGTATTTGTTTTATTTTATTTTCAATACTCACTGTTTTTTCTGCTCTACTTGTTACCGATTTCCTACGTCCTTCATTTGCATACCATTATTATATTATGTTTTTAATATACACTAGTTAGTTATTCAAAACTTACAAGGATACTTGAGCTCTATGCATTGATTGGTAAGAAACCTTAGTCAGTGCTTCGATTTATAGTTACTAGGAGTAGGAAACTACTTCATCTTGGCATGATTGTGGAATGGAAGTATCCCAGCTGTTCTTGATTAAATTTATAGTATTGAAATTTAACTTGTTTGGAGTGACTGATTCTGTTTACTGCAGACTCCAGGAAGAGAGTTCTTACTTCGAGTGTCATATCTAGAAATATACAATGAGGTAAATCCAAAATATTTGTGTTCCACCATCTGTGTTCTGCTCATGTTTTACAGTTCTAGTACTTCATACAACCTCAGTTCTCTCAGCTTCACCTGAACTAAAGTTTCCTGACATCTGCTACTTTGCGACACCGATATTCCCGTTCCAATTCCATGTTATATTTACTAATTTATTTTCCTTGTTAATAGAGATATTTTCATTGTTTATGTTTGGTATCAGGTGATAAATGACTTGCTTGACCCAACTGGCCAAAATTTGCGTGTTAGAGAAGATGCGCAGGTTTCTTACTTAATCTAGCGTTAATTGGAACTGAAATTTTGTTTATAGTTCTGTGTTCATTATTTTCACATTATTCAAATCACAAAAGGAAACTTCTTATTATGTTCTCAATGCCTAAAATACACAAACACTGACATTTCTCATTGTATTTGGAATGTCGCATCATGGCATGGCATGTATGATGCATCTATGAACTTTAAACTGAAAACCTGTTTTTATGTGTGAATATGGATGGTAACCGGTTTCTGGTATGTTCTGAATAGAAAATTGGTTAAAATTGCTGATGTGGCCAGTTAGAGAGAAATTGCAGTTATATTAATGATAGGTCTTGCTTGGTGAGTCGAGGGAGGAGCTAAATAGGAGGCTAGAGACCTGGAGGCAAGCCTTAGAAGCGTATGGTTTCCGCCTGAGTAGAAGCAAGACGGAGTATATGGAATGTAACTTCAGCAAAAGGAGAAGTGGGTCTACCTTGGAGGTGAAAGTTGGAGATTATATCATACCCCAAGTTACACGGTTTAAATATCTTGGGTCCATAGTACAAAATGACGGAGAAATAGAAGCAGATGCAAATCATCGTATTCAAGCTGGGTGGTTGAAATGGAGAAGAGCCTCAGGTGTTTTGTGTGATAAGAAAGTACCACTTAAGCTGAAAGGAAAGTTTTATTGGACAGCAGTCAGACCGGCAATGTTGTATGGTACGGAGTGTTGGGCGGTTAAGAGCCAACACGAGAGTAAAGTAAGTGTAGCGGAGATGAGGATGTTGCGCTGGATGAGTGGTAAGACTAGACAAGATAGGATTAGGAATGACACCATTAGAGAGAGAGTGGGGGTAGCACCTATAGTAGAAAAGTTGGTAGAAAATAGGCTTAGATGGTTTGGACATGTAGAGAGAAGACCCGTAGATGCCATTGTAAGAAAAGTAGATCAAATGGAGGAGAGTCAGGTTAAAAGAGGTAGAGGAAGACCTAAGAAAAACATTCGAGAAACCATTAGAAAAGATTTAGAGGTCAATGAGTTGGATCCAAATATGGTTTTTGATAGAACACTATGGCGTCATTTGATCCATGTAGCCGACCCCACTTAGTGGGATAAGGCTTGGCTGCTGTTGTTGTTGTATTAATGATAGGGGTAGCAGGAGGGGATTAATTCAGCATTATTCAGTTAGAAACCTTCTGGTTTGGGCAGAGATAGAAATGTCTCTTCTCTGAGGAGCTTTTGCTCAGTTATCTTTTGCAATACATATATTTTCAATTCAATAATACAGTTTCTTTCTGTCTTTAAATTTGGGTTCCTATCAGCATGTAGGATGTATCTATGAACTTTAAACTGAAAACCTATTTTTATGTATGAACATTGATGGTAACTGGCTTCTGGTTAGGGTTGATGCTCGAAAGTCTATTTTGTTATTTTTATATATTTAAATTTCTTCTGTGTTTGCAAATAAAATATTCATTTCTATGCTAAAAAATATGTGTTAAAATTTACATTAAAAGTTATTAAACCGCATGTTATTTGAAGAGAACCTAGACAATTACTATCTAATTTGAACTCTTCAGAATTTTTTCTTATTTTCTCATAGACTAGTTTGAGAATTGAGATCTAACAAATGATTGATGTTGGTTTCTATTTCAGGGTACTTATGTGGAGGGTATAAAGGAAGAAGTTGTTTTGTCTCCTGGACATGCTCTCTCCTTCATTGCTGCTGGAGAAGGTTTATGTCGACAATGATAGTTATGCTTTCTTCTAATTGTTATGAGTAATATAGGCTGTATAGTACTCGTGGTAAATTGTTGCTTCAGAAACTTCATAAATAAGCATGTTTTTTTTTTATGGCAGAGCATCGTCATGTCGGATCAAACAATTTTAACCTCTTCAGCAGTCGAAGCCACACAATTTTTACACTTGTAAGCATTCTTGGAATAATAGTACTGAAATTTTGTGTCAAATGAAAATACCCTTTTCTATACTCGATTTCATTGTAAATGGAAACACTTCTACATCACAGCCTGAGGCCTTTAGGCTTTTAAAGGACTAATTTGCAACCATGCACGTGTTCATTGAAATGACTGTACTTGTTTTTTCTACATACGGCTTAAATGTTTAATGATTACAAAGTTAATGTATGGCATTTTTTTCCCAGAACCTCATTAGGCCAACACTTCTTTTACATCTAATATCTAATGCATCTGTAGATGATTGAAAGCAGCGCACATGGTGAAGAATATGATGGAGTTATATTTTCTCAGCTTGTATGTGAATGTTATTAAACTTTTCAGGCATTAATACCCCCTTCTGTTTTCATGCACAAGCTCATCTTTGGCTTGTTTTTTCTATCAGAATTTGATTGATCTGGCTGGATCTGAAAGCTCGAAAACCGAAACAACTGGATTAAGAAGAAAAGAAGGATCATATATAAACAAAAGTCTTTTGACACTTGGAACTGTAGGTGTCTTACATTTCCTATACTTTTTGGCTATGAAGAAGTTTTGTTTTGATAATTTGTTTGGACTCGCAATCACTATTTACACAATATGCAATTTATATCTTTGTTAAAAGATTAGAAAACCTGCACATGCAGTCTTGATTTTGTGGTTTCCATTTGAAGGTCATTGGAAAACTGAGTGAGGGGAAATCATCTCATGTTCCGTATCGAGATTCAAAGCTTACCCGCCTCCTGCAATCTTCACTTAGTGGTCATGGTCATGTTTCAGTGAGTCTCTACTACAATTTTAATGATATGATTGTTTACCTGTATTTGACATCCCTTTTTTCCTGTACAATTGCCTAGTCATCATCTGCTTCGACAAGGCTATGGCCTTTTTCAATTTCTTTTATTTTACTTTTCTGTGCTTTTATCTTTATGGATATATTGGAACAGTGTGTTAGAATGTCTGCACGAGCACCATTGCACCACATTAATTCTGGCTTTAACATGTAAATTTCAGCTTATATGTACTGTGACTCCAGCATCCAGTAATATGGAAGAAACTCACAATACCTTGAAGTTTGCAAGCAGGGCAAAGCGAGTAGAAATATATGCTTCACGTAATAAGGTCCAGTTTATAGTTATTAATTAGCTGCATAACTGCATGTCTATTAAGTGTTATTAAATGTATTTGAGGCCCTTCCTGAGTCCTGACTCATTCTTGAAATATTTGTTAAAACAGATTATTGATGAAAAATCTCTTATTAAGAAATACCAGAGAGAAATTTCAGTTCTCAAACTTGAACTCGATCAGCTGAAGAAGGGGATGCAATTTGGTGTGAACCATGAGGAAATTTTGACCTTAAAGCAAAAGGTTTTTAGCTATTGTTTTTGTATTTTCATTTTTCCTTTAGTTTTTTGTGATATGTAATGAATTTTGCTTCTTAATTTATATTGATATATGAGTAGTTAGAGGAAGGTCAAGTGAAAATGCAGTCAAGATTGGAAGAAGAGGAAGAAGAGAAGGTTGCTCTTGCGAGTAGGATCCAGAAGCTAACCAAGCTCATTCTGGTTTCATCAAAGAATGCAAATCCTGGATATCTAGCTGATGCTCCTGGTCACCAGCAAAGTCTCTCTATTGGCGAGGATGATGTGAGTTCTCCTTCAATTCAAGTGGTGTGAAGTGTGTTCTACCATCCTTTTAAATACCCATTCTTTACGTGCAAGTAATTTTTTGAACAACTTATTATGATTTGCTGTATTGCAGATTGAGTTTCATTCTTATTTTATACTTCTTTAGCTTCAAGTTATGTGCTGTTGATTGATAGGCTCCTCTAAAGTTCCTCTAGTTTAGGTGGCATTTGCAACTTTATTTCTTTTGTCACTGAAATAATACTTACAAAACTGTTTTTTGTCACCAGTCTACCAAACGGCTTATGATTCTAGGTTGAGTTGTTTCTTTGCTATCTATCAAGACATTTTGATGAAGTTATCAAGTATTTAATCAGTGTTTCTGTTTTCTTTATAAGTGAAATAATATTCAAGACAAGGTAAAGAAGGCCTAACATTGTTCATGTTTCAATCCCAAAGGGCATTCTTGTGAGGGGGTTTGTGATTTTTACTCCTGAACTATATGTATTCAGATATTGCCATTTACCAGAAATATATCTTCCCTCCAAATCAACCTTGCTTTGTGTGACTATACTTTTATAGAACGTGTTAAACAGTTAGTAACCAACTTATTTTTTTAATTCAGAAGTATGATGCCCTACAAAATGGCTCTCTTTTGTTTGAAAGTGAGAGCCAAAAAGATGTTTCCACTGTGGCTTCTGATCTGTCTAATGATGTTAGACATAGAAGAACGTCAAGTAAACGGAACGAAGAGCTCTCCACATCTAACAGTATTATAACTGAATCAACACAAGCTGGTGAACTCATCAGCAGAACAAGGATACCAGCAGTGAGTTGCGTTCCCTCTCAACATTTATTTGTTAATCTTATTTCATGCTAATTTGCATATTAATTGTCAAATATTAGGATTGTGATAGTTTTGTTGATATGAATTAGTATGAGAACTGTCATATTTGGGGATTTTCCTTGGCGGGGACTGTGATCGGAACATCTTTAGGGACGGGACTGTGATCATACTCCAGATCCTACAATTTTTTGATGTGCTGTGATATCTCTTAATGAAACAAACAAACAAATGCACGCACGCACACACACACACACACACAAATATGTTGGCCTTTTCTTTAAGTAATCAAGTACACAAATATAATACTAAAAAAAAAATTGTTATAAAGGAGGAGCCTTGGTGCAACGGTAAAAAACAGGGTAAGGCTGCGTACAATCCTTGCAGAGAACAGGGGAAAAAATTATGCCCCTGATTGCACTGCACAGGTGCCATCCCTGTTTCAACCGCACAAACAAACACACATCTTCCCACAAAAAAGTTGACTGTACCGTGTACAGTTGTCAGTCCAGAGTTACAGATTGTACTGAAGTTGGCGCTGTCTAAATAGAAGTATTGTTTCATGCTGATTGTCATAACTAAATTTCATCATTTTGTCACGCCTAAAGTAGATTACCCTATTCAAGTTCTCTTTTTAACTGCTTATTGAATTGTAGGGTGGGGTGACGATGTCTGATCAGATGGATCTCCTTGTTGAGCAAGTCAAAATGCTTGCTGGAGACATTGCGTTCAGTACTAGCACTCTAAAGCGCCTGACGGAGCAGTCTGTAAATGATCCTGAAAGTTCCAGAACTCAGGTAATCTCTCTTGTTTTCAAATCATGCACTCAAACGTATTGGACCATTGTTAGATGTGTAGAAGGGCTGATGAAGATTTAAGATTCTTTATATTTCCATAAAAGCAATTACAATGATGCATGGATACGCCAAACTTTGCAACATACTCAAATTTTTTACTATGAAAATAGGAGTGATTATGAACTATACACACACATTTACTTTTCAAAATAAAATTTAGATGCATTATTATGTTGTATTTTGCCTTCTGAAAACAATAGTCTTTTTCTGTTGTGGCCTTCGTAGTTGACAATTCTGAGTGCAAGTGGTTAAGACTGATAAATGCAATTCCGAACTCTAACTGAAATGGCATATATATCTGATTTAATTATTGTTACCAGTCCTTTTTAAGGGAAATTTGCATGCTTTCTTATTACAGATCGAGAACTTGGAACAAGAAATCCAAGAAAAAAGGAATCAAATGAGGGGTTTAGAACAAAGAATAATTGAGAGTGGTCAAACATCAGTATCTAATCCTTCCCTAGTTGAAATGCAGCAGGTGGTAATTTTTGTTTTGATATTCTTTTAAGTTTTATGTAGATTTAAAAGTTGCATCTTTATGTAAATTCTTCAATTAAGCTTATAATTTTGTTTTCTCTTTGGGTCTGTAATAACAGACGGTCACAAGGTTGATTGCTCAGTGTAATGAAAAAGCATTTGAGCTGGAGGTAAATACAATTTTGTCTATATTAGGGCATTTCTTGATCTCTTGAATCATAAATTTATTTCCTAAGCACAATATTCACAGCTCGTATTTTATTGTTGCATTTTACGATTCTGTTCTAAATATGGAATATGAATATGTAATTGTGCTAGTGAAATTGATTATTCACTTATATATTTTTAAACTTGTCTACAGATAAAATCTGCAGACAACCGTGTCCTTCAAGAACAATTAAATAGCAAGGTACATGTTATCTATATGGGTATTTACTTCTTTATCTTCAAAGTTGGAGACGCTGCATTTACGACTTACTATATGTTGACACCATCCCATACTTTTTTCCAGTGCTCTGAAAACAGAGAATTGCAAGAAAAGGTAAAGTTGCTAGAGCAGCAACTAGCAACAGATACCGGTGGAACCTCGCTAGTGCTTGCTGATGAGTGTGCGTCTGGAGAGCACATTGATGAGTTGAAAAGGAAAATACAGTCCCAGGTAACTGAGACTTTATTGTTTTTGAAGTACCATGGCTCAAACAAATTATGTACTTTCTAAATCTTTCACTTGATTTTAGTTAGTTTCTTTCCTTGGTTAATGTTTCCCTTCCTAATCTGTTTTCACTCCACCTTCATTCCGTTGAATATATTTGATGGAACTACTTTTTAGGATTACTGTATAAAATCATTTTTAAATATCTTGACTAAAGTTTTGCAGATACTACTACTATCAGCAATACTTATTATTGTTTTCCTTTTTACAGTTTTGATTCAATCAAATTGCCGAACTGACATTTTACTTCTTTCAGGAGATTGAAAATGAAAAACTGAAACTAGAACAAGTACAATTGTCAGAAGAGAATAGTGGATTGCATGTACAGAATCAGAAACTCTCTGAAGAATCTTCTTATGCCAAAGAACTGGCCTCTGCTGCTGCTGTAGAATTGAAAAACTTGGCTGGGGAGGTGACAAAACTTTCATTACAGAATGCAAAGTTGGAAAAAGAATTAATGGCTGCTCGAGACCTGGCCAATACTCGAAGTGCTGTCACACATACAGTTAATGGTGTTCACCGCAAGTACAATGATCCAAGATCTGGAAGGAAGGGTAGAGTTTCTAGCCGTGCAAATGAAAATATGGGACCTGGTAGAGATGAGTTGGAATCATGGAGTCTTGAAGTTGATGATCTGAAGATGGAACTTCAGGCTAGGAAGCAACGAGAGGCAGCTCTTGAGGCTGCATTGGCCGAAAAGGAAATTATGGAAAAGGAGCACAGGAACAGGGTTGAAGAGGCCAAGAAAAGAGAATCCTCGTTGGAGAATGATTTAGCAAATATGTGGGTCCTCGTTGCAAAGTTAAAGAAAGAAGTAGGTGTTGTCGCAGAATCAAACATTGACCAAAAATCTGGTGATGGGGAAGCACATACAAATGATCCGAAAACTAATGACAGTGAAAGTAATATTATCACTACGGAGCAAACTTTGGATGTATCAAAACCAGACAACGAAACTCCCGAGGAAGAATCTTTGGTTGGTCGTCTCAAGGTAACACCTATTCTACTACAGTCAATTGTATGTCTGTATATTAATCAAATCTTGAACTCTCTTATTATCATTGTTGGGTTAGATCCTGAGTATTTAATGGTGCCTCTTTTACTGCTCAATCTTGTCATGAAACAAAATGACTGCAGAAGTAAGGTTTTTTATTTACAATAATATATGATTTTAGGCAAGAATGCAAGACATGAAGGAAAAAGAACTCAAGCATCTTGGTAATGGAGACGCCAATTCACATGTTTGTAAAGTGTGCTTTGAATCTTCAACTGCAGCAATTCTTCTTCCATGCCGTCATTTTTGTTGTAAGTCATTTCTTATTTGAATATTTCCACTTCTTAATTTTTCAGCAAATTTCCTTTGGATTCACGTTTTTCTTTTGGATCTGAATTACAAAACTTAATATTGAAGTTCTTTTTGCAGTGTGTAAATCTTGTTCACTGGCGTGCTCTGAATGTCCAATATGCCGAACAAATATAGCAGATAGGCTTTTTGCTTTTACATCTTGAGCCTTTTTAACTAAGGTCTTCTGCAATATTTTCATAATTTTTTTATTTGATGAGTCATGTTCAAGTGCTATACTAATACAACATTATAACGTGTTTTCATTTTCGGCTTTTGAATTTTTTGCAGTGCTCTACTTCACTGAGTGTAGTAAAGGGTGCAATTCTTTCATTAGTTTGCTTGTATGTAAACATCTAAAAGGTAAACTGATAACATATTCTTTCTTTCACTGGAAACTGTATATAATAAGGGGAGACAAAAGGGTGGAAAAAAAATGTAAAAAGGAAAGGGTGTAAACAGCACTACTGAAGTAAATATGCACAATGTGTATTGTTTTAATATCATACAGCAAATTTTCCCAGATTTTTGGTGTATATCCTATCCTGCATTTTTTTGTCAATGTAGATGTAATAAAGATAGGTGTAGGCACAAAAAGGCCAAGTCAGAGGCCCAAGACAGACCTCAATAAGAGGAAAAACAATCTAACTAGAGCCAGCATCCAACCACAAGCTAAAAAGTCAAGTACATTAGGTTCAAAGTATATAGCGTAAAGGCAAAACCTAAGAGAACCTTAGATTTCATCTCAGAGAAACTCTCACCTTCCAGAATACGAGCTTTCTTGTTAAGTGATCAGGGGCGGATCCACCATAAGGCATGGTGTGGCAACTGCCACACCAGATTATTACCCATTTTTTAATAGGTTTATATTCCTGTCCTAGTGGTAATAACCTGAAGCTTTTTACATTATAGTTGGAGGTTCGATTCCCACCATCAAAATTTTGCATTTCTCTTGATTTTTTTGCGTTCCTGACGGTTTAAGAAAACATCTCCTATCAAAATAAATACAATCCTGACGGTTCAATTTTTTGATAATTAACTTAAGGCTTATTACCATTTAAATTTTATGTTTTTATCTTATAGTTTTACTTTATTTTAGTGACCCATCTAATTTTTTTCATGACTCCATCACCATTTTATGTCAAAGACACTCACAACACTTCACATGTTTTGTTTTACGGCTTTGTTCCCTTCATGATTTGAAATGAATTTTTGTTATTGTATTGTACTTGCATTTTGGATTACTCTAATTGTGTCTGTTCAGAATTTTGGGTTTTACTAATCATGACGGAAAAACTTCTTTCTTTTATAGATTCTTTTATATTTTTGCCACACCAAAATACAATGTCTGGATCCGCCCCTGTAAGTGATGAAGATGTAAGCTTAAACACTTGTATGTTTATTGTTTCCAATGTTTACGCTCAAGAAGTGGTGTCATGCTCGCTTTTTCAGTCGCATGAGCACATAAGTAGAAATCTATAAATCTTCCCTCATTCAGGCTTCTCCTATTGGTAAAAATCTTTTACACCTATATACTCGTTGTGCTTTCTGATTACCATTCTACTGGAAAAATCTTCATTCTTCATAACCAAATTTTCCATGATACTTGACTTTGGTTTGAAGAAACAACAAAAATAAATGGATTAGGAGTGGGGAAAATTGGTTTATCTACAATCCTTTTATTTTTTGGTACAACAGGTTTAAACGATTATACATAAAAATATAAAAGCCTACTATTATTTAACAGCAGTCTCGTTTAAAAGTGCTTACCGTACGTGCAGGATTATGCTTCTTATCTTTGGTTATCTTCGTGTTTAGAAAATTAAGTTAAGGTTTACCTTAGGGAACGTTAAAAATGGAAACACCCTTTTATCATTATCCACTGTGATGCTTCATTCAATGGTAAAAAACAACACGTGAAAAATATTTGCCGTACGATGATTATTATGATAAGCAGTGTTTATCTAATAATTCACCATCACAGACAGGTAAGGACATTTTCCAACTATGCACAACACAGCTGTCGGTTCCCTATCAGAATTCAGCACCTACAAAAAACTTTTCTCATTACCTCGTGTTAAATGCAAATTAAGGACAAAAAAAGACAGAAGTGGACTATTATCAAGTGGGGTAGGTAATTCGTACATATGAAACGGGAAAAGGAAAGGAGAAAAGTACATAATTATGAGGCCTACCTACCTTAGATGAGAACAAAATTGCATAGAAATTCTAGATAAAATTGTAAATGAATAAAGAAAACAAATGATGTGAGATTTATCTAACAGATTAACGAGTGCCTCTACATTGTTTGATGAATGAAGGACTAGTGGTAGGAACTTTGTATCCTTCAACAGCTTTAGTATGTTGCATTTTCATAACCCCGTCTAAAGAATCAATCTGGGGAACATTCGAATTAGCACTAAGCTGAGGGAATCTAACTTGAGATTGTGGTACCCAGTCAGACATGTTTATAACTTGAAGATCTTGGTTCTGTTCATAATAATCCTGAAACAATACCAAAAAACATATCCAACTTATTTTAATTAATTGAGTAGATGAAAAATAGCTAGCTAGGTCTTCTGTATACTAAAAGAAAGAAAGAAAAGTGCACTATAAGTTACCAATTACCTTACAGAAAACATTATTAGGTGCAAAAGAAGCATCAAAAAGGTCTTCCATGCAGTAACCAGGAATTGTTTCAATCAAGTATTCGGAAATGCTACTGGTTGAAACTGTGTCACAAGCCATGTTCTCTTTGAAAGAACTTTGAGAACAACTATTATTTTCACTGGAAAATGAACTTGGTCTTGGACTTGAGGTTTTTAGTTCTGAGTCATTGGAAGTTGTTGGGTTTGAATAGGAAGAAGAAGCACCGATCTTTACGCCTGTAAGAAGAAACCTGTTGTGTTGCTTGGTAAGTTTGTTGATTTCATGGATAGGAATGTCACATTCCCTGCAAAGTATTGCTCTGTCTTCTTTGCAAAATAGATATGCACGCCTCTCCTGCAATAAAAGTGATATTTCCTATATTACTCAGTCTTTTATTTTAAACATTAAACAAATATGACCATTTTTTTGGATCATATAGGCTATGATCTTCATCCTATTTTATCGATAAACAAGTTTTAAATCTTGCTCGTGTGATATTGATATTGTTGAAAATCACTCAAAGAAGGCTGATACTGCCTCAACTGCAGTTGTGTTGCAGTTACATATACATCAAAAACTTTGATATTGCAACTTGTTTTTAAGATAAAACCCTGTTGAAAAGTACGTAAGAAATAGAGAAGGAATGTACCTTGCAGATATCACAGAGAGGGGTGCCTTTGGAAGTGGGGTGGTGAAGAGTGAAGCGTTTGTGTTTAGCAGAGAGCTTGTTGGCATAGTGGATATTGCGATCACATTGATTGCAGAGAGCTGCTTCATCTGCAGGGCAGAACAAGGAGGCCTCTTGTTTGTGACATGCATCACACTGGATCTTCATCTCTTTATTTTTGAGCGTTTTGGAGATTTGGTTTTTGTTTTGAAGGCAAAGTGGGGATGGGGACAAAAGAATTATGGGATTTAGATTCCAAAGTTAATGTAGTAAAGGAAATGTTAGCCAATCGATTTTAAATCAATGGCCGAGATCAACTAATGCGTGTAAGTGCGTGCTATTTCTACTGCATTGGGATCAGAGAGAACAGCTAAGATTTGGTCAGAGATGAGTATTTAGTGTGTTTATCTGACTTTCAGAAATCTTTGGATGAGTGCCATTACAGCACCTATTTATTTTCTGACTCTCTCCATGTGTGATTCTCTTTCTATGAGTAAAGAGGGAGTGAGCAAGTTGGTTCTGAGGGTTATTGCTCTGTTTATTTATAGTGAAAGTTTTCACACTCTCTGTGATTTTGTCTGAGCTTGTATGAAGCATGATCATCTGTCATCTTTATTTTATTCAAATGCCACGGTTTTACTTTTATTTATGATGGGTAATGGGTGAAGTGTCTGATATATAAGGTGTACCAATACTTCAAAATGGTTCAAAACGACTCCACATAAGTAGAAGCTCGTGGTATTATATTTCTAATGGTGTTTTGACAAAAAAATAAAAGAAAACTAATATTAGTGTCTCAAAACTCAACCTTATTTTTGTTGAATCAACGTGATTGAGGTCATTCTCTTAGCCGTAAGGATATGGATAACTTTGAATTCTTACTAAAGACATCAACAATCGTCAAATTTTTTAGGGTTAATTAAGTTCTTAGTCTCTATAAATATTCACAGTTTTGTTTTTAGTCACTACAAAATAAAATCACAGTCCCGGTAAAATTTTCCATTAACATTTTTAGTCCCTATAAATTTTTCCATCAGCACTTTTAGTCCTGTAAAAAAAATTCATCAACAGTTTCGGTTTCTAAAATGCTTAAGGAAAATGTCACAGGGACTAAAAAGTGTGATTTTATTTTATATGAACTAAAAACAAAACTGTAAGTATTTATAGGGACTAAAAACTTAATTAAACCCAATTTTTTAAACGATTTTTAAGTATCAATCCCGTAGAGCACTCATGACACTTTTCTACTAACATTTGTCTTTGTTCGTTCATTATTCTCTCCACTTATTTATCACACGTATCTTCTCCCATCTGAATCAATCATCAATGAGGAAAAATCTGCCACTAAGTGTTTAGTTGAGAGAGTGATATATATTAATAATAGGTTATCGTCCTTTAAATTTGAGGTTTATAATAAATCGGTCTTTTAAGTTATTTTGATCACACATAAGTCTTTTAAGTTTGAAGTTTGTAACAAATTGATCCTTTAAATTATTTTGGTCACAAATAAGACCTTTAAGTTTGTAAACGTTTTCGATTTAGTCATTCTATTAACCAAACAATGATGTGGTAGAAAGACCAAATTGAAAACTTTTACAAACTTAAAGGACCCATGAAGTAATTTAGCCTTAATAATATATACAAGTTAAGTTAACATATTTTGATAAAAAAAAAAAACACAAGCTTCATCTATATTCTTCATATATATATATATATAAGCCACCCATGAAGGTGTCTTTTAACAACACACATCAAGGTGTGATTTCCATTTTTTACTTATAATTTTGCTAAAAGACACCTTCATCAAAATTAGTTGGTATCTTTTAACAAAAGTTCATAGAATAACTTGCTAAAAGACCCCTATATATATTTCCTAGTTGCATTTTTCTTTCTTTTTAAAATAAATAAATAATCTTGTGGTCAACTAGTATAAAGAACACGAAAAGTTGCACCAGGCGTGGCATGTGAGAATGCAAAACTAGATACCATTTAGCCTAGCAAACAGGTATGGCCAGAAAGGCCTTAACAACAACTAGAGGACGGTGTCTTTAAAAAAAAAATCTCAATTTGAATTTTCTTTTTTCAATCATAATGCCTCAAAAGATGCATTTTAATGTCCTTTTATCCAACTAAAAATAATTTTTTAACGTCTCACGTATTTTTGTTGCTCATATTGTAAATATTTCAAACCATCAATTATAAAGGAATTCCGTCAATGGAAGCTTTTATCAAAATATCAAGCCCACACTCTCAAACTTTTCTCAGCTACCTTTTCCCTTATAAAGTTAGTATCAATACACAATTTAACAATGCTAAGGACATTGACTAACAAGCTACTCTCCGTTAAGTTTCAAGAAGTTACTACATCCGTCCCTTTTTATAAGTTACACTCACTATTTTACAAGAGGGTGATTATAAATAAAAACATTAAATATATTTGTAGCACTCAAACCTTTTCATTATAAATATTTATTTTTCCCCATTGCATTTTACAAGCAGTTTCTAACATTAAAGAGAAAATTATTAGTAGATGTATTATTTTTATACAAGTTATAATTGATTTTCATAAGTTGCGTGGATCAGTTATTATTAAAATAAGCTGAAAATTTTAGAATATCACATCAATTACTTTCATAAACTGTATCAAACACTTAGACAAGTATTTATGTAATAAGATAAAGTTCAATTAAGCTGTAAATTAGCTATAGTTGTATTTCTTGTACTCCCCGTTAATATACCTTCTTATAAAAGAAATTGAAACTCTTTCTCCGGAATTCTTTTTCACTCTCGTTAATATATTTTATTAAAATTCATAATTTTCTCTCTTTCTCTTCGTCATCTCTATTTTCATAACAGTTTTGCTACATTAGTATTTTTCACATTGTCAAAGACTTAAATCTTAGACCGCGACTCCTTAACTCATTAAATCCTTTATTCAAACTAACTGAGTTATTCAACCCCACCATTCAACAAACTAATTATGTTATGTCCCCACTTTGTCTGGTTTGAAAAAATCTTCAACAAATTATTATGATAAAGACATAGTACTATTGAAAAAAGATTTCCATTTCATACTATTGTCTAGTAGTGACCCATTAGAATTTCTTTCGGTTCTGAATTCAACTTTTTTGTTGCGTCTTTGATCTATTTGCGTATTTTCATTTTCAAAGCAAATCACAATGTGGGTGTTATAGACTTGAATTGTTACTCCTTGACCAAATTGAATGAACACAGATAAGCAAAATCTGGAAAGTGCAATAAGGAAAGTAGGGAATGGATTTAATAATTCGGCCATACTAAACGACAGAAAACACTTTTTTCAAACTGTATATAATATTATCATGATGGGTTTGAGAATCTTTGAAACGTTATGAGATATTGTAAAAGATATGCTTTAGGTGTGAGCATAAAATGGGTAAGTAGAATATTGGAAGGAAACATTGTATCTTTAATCATGATGAATTTAATTTAATATCCTCAGCACTCTATGGATGCTCATGTGTCTACTTAAAATGAACTTAAGTAAGAAGAAATTAAGATGTGTATAAACAGAATTTTAATTAGTAGATTCATCATACATATGATCATTAAATATATAGTACTTTTCAGAGACGAATATTTAGGTGAAAACTCTATGCAAGGACAATCCGACATACATGAAAGTTTAAAGTTTAATTCCAGATAATCAAGTGTAGATTCTCTTATGAGACCTGCTAATACACTATTAGGATCTGCTAAAATGTTAAATGTGAGACATTATTTTTATCACGATATATTTTTAAACTATGAATCTTTATACATTTCTGCTAATACACTATTATGTTATTGTTTCTTCTGCTTTTTAGGTTCGGACCACCTCCTCCACCTCTTCTCCGGCGCAGGAAGCCTCCCCCACCCAGACGCCTCCATAGTCTACGTATCTCATTCCCTCTTTTTTTTAGGTTTAATAGCACTTTTGGTCTTTGACGAACCCAAGTTTGGCTATATTGGTCCTTATTACTTATCTTTGAATTTCTATTTTATAATTGACATGATATGTTATTAACCCCCCACATGTTGGCCCATTTTTTTTTTTTTGAGAGAATGGGTTACCCAACTTATTTTTCTATTTTTTTAATATAAAATGATTAAATGACAAGTACTCATAATTTTTCTTAAATATTAATCTATTTTTTAATTTCCTTAAAAAAAAAGTGGTTAACTTATTTTTACTATAATTTTATGCATCATAGAACTATAAATTATGCATCATAGAACTATAAATTATATTATCAAATTATAATGTGTATGTTTTGGAAATATAATTTGGTTTAACCCTTAGTATTTTTCTTCTACCCTATGAAAATAAAGATAAAGAATATTGACATTATTGGGTACGTGGGGTTTTTCGGTATGGGTCTGGTTTTATCCGAAACCCATTTATTTTTTATGGATTTTCCAATTTTAGAAACCATACTCATTCATTTACCCCGACCCAACCCTTTTGTTTTTGAGTTTTTTTTTTGGGTTGACCCAACTCATGTACACCCCTAATGTATTGTGTGTTTTGAAAAATGTATGCATTTATGGGGGGTAACATTCGTCCTACTTGTCAAAACATTGTGACCTAAAAAATTTAATCTTGATCGGCTAATTACGTGAGTTTAGCGTGATTTCTCATGGTGTTAGTGATACAGGACTTCCCACAATTGGCTTGACCTCCCCTCTTTTGCAACATTTCTCGTTTCCTCTACGTCTACGTGTGCTACCTCCTCGTAATGTGCTTGGCTATAATAATTGGTTTGGTTATCGGCGCTATAAACTTGAAACACGAGTAAAATGTCAAGTTCCATCAAGCGTTGACAGTGGCGGAGCACCGCGTGGGCATAGGTGGGCCACAAGCCACCCCTAATTTTTTTAAGGAAAAAAACCTGGGTACAATTCCTTGGGTGTTTTTCTTATAGTTTTTAACTAAATTCACTATGATTTTCTCAAATCTATAATTTTCTCGTAGTTTGTTATATCCAAAAAAAAAAAGTATTTTTAGTTAAGAACCATTGGGGGGG
>Ga0315913_1004072_pt1 | contig 17652 bp, 7 predicted proteins | sample MpolsnodulesMG_FD_207736 | JGI IMG/M metagenome (GOLD analysis project Ga0315913, IMG submission 207736) | Medicago polymorpha root nodule microbial communities from Los Angeles, California, United States - small nodules | ecosystem: Host-associated > Plants > Roots > Nodule | place: USA... | reverse complement strand
AGTGAATTCGAATAAATGTATCAATTATTGTATGAATTCTATTAATAAAATGAGATGTTGTTATATGTATTAATTTTGTTCATTTCTTTTTATTTATATTTGCTTTTATTTTATGATTTTGTATTTAATGAATAAAACCGAATAAATATTAATTTAATTCATTTCTTTTTATTTATATTTGTATTTATTTAATGAATAAATTCGAATAAATATTTATTTTAAGTGCATAAATAAATTAGAATAAAGTAAATAAATAATTTAGAAAATAAATAAATTAGAATAAAGTGAACAAATAAATTAGAATAAAGTAAATAAATAATTTGAATAAAGTAAATAAAATAATTTGAATATACTAAATAAATTTAAAAAAGTGAGTTAAGTCACTCTGCGTGACTTAACTCACGCTGCATGACTTAACTTGCACAAATTTTTACACTTGCGTTAATTAACTAACACAGGAATAGTTTAGGTATTTCAGCTGGACGCGAACGAAACTTGCTGGGAGAAAAGCATAATTCTATCTTTTTCTTGTATATTATGGATCAAGAATCTTTGCAATTTGTTTTTTAATTATCTAAACCATTCGTATTTCTTTTAGTTGAAGTAAAACATTAGACCCCTATAGATTTTAATTTTACTTTTCCCACCTGCTGCAACTAGATGTTTGTGGGTGCATATGAAAACTTACGTACCACCAACTGCTACATTACTATTTTTTTTCTTTTTTGAAGGGAGCTACATCACTACTTAGCACCAGTATCATGATAAAGTCAAAGTTCTATAGTGTCAATAGAAGCTACTATAACAACGAAACCGCGGAGATTAATTAGTTTGGGCCATGTGATATCTCAACATATATATTAGCTAGAAGACATAGTCACGTGAAAAATATATATGCTGAAATAGTCCCTCACTCTCTCATGCCTGAATTGAAAAAGTGTATTAACCTGATATCGACTCATCTTATACTACAGTCCTTCTTATATAGAAGTTGTCAATGAACTGAACTAATCAAGATATGTTCAGTTGTGGAATTAATGTAACAAGCAAAAGTTTCTTTAATCATATCTTTATTATTAAGTTGACGTTGATTTTCATTCTAGAGGATGAATGTTGCCAGTACTAACGTATCCACTTGGAAAAGAAATGAATATGAAGAACTAGTAAAAAAAAATTTGGTCAAGGAAGACTAGTAATTAACCAAATTATTATAATTAAATTAAGTATATGTTTGTTCAACAAAAAAATAATAATAACAACCCAGCTAGGGTGCCTTCGATAAGTTTTATTGATTTTGAACAAAAAGGATTAGTGATAAAAGATTAGTGATATTTAAACAATTAAAATGTGACTACTTTTGAGACACCGTGTAAAAGGGAGATTATTAAATCTACAACTACCTTATAAAAATATGGTGTTAGACAATTTTTGGTTGAAAGTCGGAGCCAAGAAGAAAAAGAAACGACAAAGTAATCGAATGTAACTCCACTCTGATCTGCTAACAAATAAGCTTCCATTTGAGCAGGACAATGCTCGTAATAAATCGAAGGGAAAACATCCACCACAACCTATATTTACCAAAACATCCACATAATAGTTTAATTCTCTAAAAGTATGTTTCGCGCGCACGTTCTAATCCATATCAAGAAGATAACTTTTTTGAATTGTCAAAATAACTTTTCTCTTTTTTAAAATAGAAAAGGGTGAAGGAAAGGGTTGCTTGATAGACACAGCTGGTATCGCTGCTAAGAGGTTGAGTTGTATAGGTTGAGTTATAACTAGAAGATACTCTTAAGTGTGTTTAACGATTGAATAGTGAAAAATCCTTATAAGGTTAGAAGAGACTTGAAGCAACTATTAGGTTGATAATGAACTAGGATCGTGTCCATTGTGCTTATCTTTTATCTTGTTATTGTTTTTATTGTTTAACTAACACATATGTAGTTGATCCACGATGTGATGCATTTGATTAGGCAAGGTAATGTAACTGTTTGCCACACTCTTAAAGAGGATAATCAATGTGCAGATTTTACGGTCAAGTTTGGAGCAGATTCAGATTCTGAGCTGCTCTATTATGTCTCTCCTTCGGCTGATCTCTTGGACCTCCTCAGGATGAATGCAGTTGGAACTCTCTATTCCGGTGAGTAGTTCTTTCTTCTTTTTTTTTCTTTCTTTTTCTTGCATCTGTTGCCTTTTTCTTTTTCTTTTCCCTTGTAACCAAAAAAAAAAAAACTAACACATATGTAAAAGGATTTATCACTTAAACGTTGTCAATTGTTTTCAAACAAAACCTTTTAATTAATCCAAGTATTAATTATTTGATCATTCAAAAGATATTTATAAATAAGTTTTTGGAAAAGAAATAAAATAAACTACAACGTTTGTTTATTTCTCCTACTTTGAGCATGAACTAGCCCCCATTTTATGAGATTAACACTAAACAATGTCGGAAGAAAGATCCACAATCATGACAATCAGACAATAAAGGTAGCAAAGTCAACTGTCCACCACTCTTCACACTGGAAAAATAAGATCATAATGTTCTTCATGTCAAATCAATATGATTTTTGGAACGTAGTTGAAGAAGGTTACATGATAAAAATCATGATTGACCGTAAAGAATGTTATTTTATGATTCATCATAAATCAAATCAATAAAATAGTATTTTTATAGTTGTTAAAAAGAAGTATTTTTTTAGTCAAATTTGTTTAAGGGTATAATTAAAAGTGAAAAAATCAGACCAAAACTATGTATTATCTTTATATATGTATTATAAATATTGACAAAAAATATTTTTTTTCTAAATGAGCAACTTTTGTTCTAAAATATATATTTTGTTCAAAAATAGTGTGTTCCATAAACATTGTAAGTGTTCACGGTGTTCATTTTTGTATTAAAAATATAAAATATATAGTAGATATTTGGCTTAATTAATGATTTGGTCCCTTAAGTTATTTGTTGATTACATTTTAGTCTCATAAGTTATTAACGTTACAATTTGGTCCCTTTAAGTCATCTTCCGTCAACCAAATAAATCTCCACCGTCAAAACCGTTAAGTCAATGTCTAAAGTGAATACACATTGCAAGTTGTCACGTCACCGTTCATATATACCTATTTAACGTTTAGGCGAAAGACTGACGGTGAGGATTTATTTGGCTAGCAAATACTAACTTAAGGGACCAAATTGTAACGTTAATAACTTATGGGACCAAAATGTAACCAACAAATAACTTAAGGGACCAAATCATTAATTAAGCCCGGATATTTTGCTGAAAAATGAAGGGTGTTTATGAAAATGTAGAGGTATACGAAGAAGAAGACGTGGATATATAATTGTGATGGGCCCAACTATTTTTTTTAAAAGGTGACAGGCCCAACTATTGTTTTTTTTTTAGAGAATAAGTAATTGAGGATTGCTTTTTAGGCCCCCTCAATATCTCTTTAGCCCCCCTAAAGTTACAAAAATGCCCTTTATAACACATCCAGTACTTAACTACAGGATGTGCAATTTTTAAATTTAACTTTGTTTCACCTCCGGTACATAAGTACCGAACATTTTACTGCTTGAATTTTTAATAGATGCGTGTTTCAGTAAACTGACTTCTTTCATCAATCTTGTCATGTTTTTTCATTTAACAAGAACAAATCCTTTAAATTTCAAATATGGGGACCTATATATTCATTTTAATGTCAGCATTCCAACGTAAGTTTCTCATAATATGTTACAGGGTTGTTTATAAACTATTTTTTTCTTTGTACTTCTCATGCTTCGGTTTCATATGTATATTTAATGTTTAATTAGTTGTTGAAGTGCCTTTATTTGTAGACTATATAATGACACATTCCCCTGTACATAATATAGTCATACTTGTTTCAACTTGCAGTCATTATATAGTCATACATGTACATAAATTGCAGCAGCGTCAATTGATGAATCTCAATTCATTATGATGAGCCTGAATTCATTCTGATGAACTGCACTTTCCACTTAACTTTGTGTAGTTAGTCATAAAATTATTACATTTTATCTATATCTTACAATTTAATTTACAATAAGATTCAGTGCTTGATTTGGAAAATAGGTCTCTTGATTCATGAGTTGGTTCTCTGTTCAGTAACCATGTTTAAAATGTTTTTACAGAAAACTGACAGAGAGACAGCGTGAATTGATCCAAGAGTTTGTCAAGGAAGGGCAGGAGGAATTGGATAAACGGAATGCTGCTTCAGCTTTTATTTAAAACATCATCAAAAGCTTAAAGGAATGTTTATTTGGGGATCAAAACTTGGGTGAAGAAATGGCTTGGAGAAAAAATGGTTGGTTTTTGAAGAAAACAAGAACAAAGGTCGTTTACTCGTGCTATATATATGTACAATATATGTTCGGTACTTATGTACCGGAGGTGAAACAAAGTTAAATTTAAAAATTGCACATCCTGTACTTAAGTACTAGATGTGTTATTAAGGGCATTTTTGTAACTTTAGGGGGCCTAAAGAGATATTGAAGGGGCCATATCTAGCCTGATTATACATTTTTCACACGTTTTATTTTTATTTATTTATTTTTGAAAATACTCTTGAATATTTTTGATTATATAATCCGAAAAAAGTTTTTACCTACTTTTGGGTAGAGAAATGAGTTTTTCATCGATTCAGATTATAAAATCAGAAACAATAAGTAATTCGGGTTTCATAATCCGAACACCCTCATATAGAAGAGTGTGTTCCTTGTTGATTTTGGATTATAAAATCCGAACACACCATATACACCATTTGAGACGGGGATAGCCCATTTGAGAACCATAGTAACCGTCTTAACCCCGATCATTTTGCTTTAGGTCATTGTTAGCTAGTACTTTCGTGTCCTAGTTGAAAACTCAATTTTCAGACTGTTTGATCGGATTGCTTCGAAATCTACCTAGAAGATAAGGAAAAAAAATCAAGGAACAAGACTCACGTAGAAAAGACTTTTTATGAGACCTCGCCCCTCAAAATAAAAAATTACATTGTTTAGACTCATTTTTCATTTTTTAAATTTTTTTTCATATTCTTACGAAAATTCGGGAAAAAAAATTGAATTACCTTTATTTGATTTTAGAATTTTTTTTTTCTTCATATAATTTTATTTAACAGGTTTTATCATTTCTTACTTTGTTTTTTAAAACAAAATTCGCAACTGCTGAAATCGGAGGGATTTTGATTGTTGCCTATATATAAGATATTTCAGATTATAACGACGGGGGTATTTTGGGAATAAGCCATAGGACACGTAAGAAAGTCATAGGGGAGAAAAGTAATTCTCTAACTTTATAGTGTAAAGTTAGTCGAGCCAATTAAGTGTAGACTCAACAAGAATTAAACCTCAAGATGTTCTTATTACCCCCTCCCTCCTAAGCCTGCCTGAGGTTTTCTCATTTACCTGTTCAGATTCTATAGTCCAAAGTTTGTTTTAGTGTTTCAGATTATAGAATTTGAAAACATACCTACATAAAACAACATAAAATGCAACTTTAACAAAGATTCATAAAATGTATGATTTGACCAACAAAAACTTACACAATTATATCAAAAGATCATTTTATATATATACTCTTTCCGGTCTCAAATATAAGAAAAGATTCTTATTTTAGGTTCATTGAGTAGTTAATGTATTTGGTCTACATTGTAAAGCAGATACATTAATTATTCAATGAACCTAAAAAAAGAATCTTTTCTTATATTTGAGATCGGAGGGAGGGAGTGTATATATATATGTGTGTGTGAGTTTTGCTAGAAGCCACCCATGAAGGTGTCTTTTAGCAACCCACACCTCAAGGTGTGATTTTCACTTTTTAGTTATAATTTTGTTAATAGACACCTTCATAAAAATTAGTTGGTGTCTTTTAACAAATGCTCATAGAATAACTTGCTAAAAGACACCTACATAAAATGTGTCTTCTAGCAAAACCCTATATATATAATATGTGTTGAGTTCCCTAGTTATATAAATTTTAAAAAATCTTGGGCAAGAGCTAAGGTATCATCATCTTCAACCTTCGAAAACATCTACAACCTTCTTATCATCGTGAACCTTATTATTATCTTCATCCATCAAAAGATCTTCAACTTTCACACCATCATCTCCACACCATCTTCAATTTTGACCTTGAAATAATTGAGTCAACTCATGATTGGGTTTTATATTCCCAACTATAAGGCTCCATAGACCACCCCCTCAAAAAACAACCTCTCACTCTAATCATAGAGGCTTGCATTTCATGGTCGCCGAGTCGTTATGTTTCAACAACTTTTTATACTCTTTATAGGAACATCTGATTTCACATCCCAACACAATAAATTGTTTTCTAATACTCCCCCATGATATGATTTTGGAATAACAACTGAAAGTTCTAAAATAATTAAACGAAGGGAATTTTTTTTCCAGAAAACAATTATGTTTCTATTAAGAAAATGTTCATATTGTCAGAGTAACATTACCTTTGCATTCATATGAAAATAGTGTATGTATGGAGTGAATAATGATTGCATTATGCATAGAAATCAAGATTTCGTGAAAATAAGATGTTTTTTTTAGGGGTTTGAAAAAATGAGAGAAAGTTGGTAAGAAGATGTATGTTATGGAAAACACGATCATGTATATATATCAAAATATTTTGGATTATAACAAAAAAAAAAACACCTTCCAAGTTATAGAACCCAAAGCGGAAATTTTTTTAAAAGCAAAAAAGGTGAATTATCAGAGGAGGTAATCAAAGGGTAAACAAATTGCGTTCTCGTTCTATAACCCGAAACAACTAAAACACACTTCAAATTATAGAATCTGAATTGGATAAAATTGAAAATCTGTAAGGCACACAAAAAACTTGGGATAAGAAATTCTCTTAGATCGTATGCATAATAGCTTGCATGAATGATACTACTGCATCCGGTTTTATTGCCATGATGACAAAAATATATATATATAGTTTTTTTTTTCTTTCTAACTCACAAACAACATAGCTTTTTTTAAGAAACAAAAAATAGCTTTATAAATATAAAAAAATGTATCTTATTTTAGGGATAAATATGTTTTTGGTCCCTATAAAATTGGGAACTTTTAAGTTTAGTACTTACTTAATTTTAATAGGTTTTTTTAGTCCCTACAAAAAAAATATTACTTCTAATTTTAGTCCCTGTTACAACAAAATTTGTTTAATTATCCTTAAACTCTAAAAATTTTGAACGATTTTTTTGAGACAAATTTAGAACACTATGAAAGGTTCATTGACTAAAATTTAGAACTTTTTTAAAATGAAATGAATTAAATATGAATTTTTTAAAACAACAAAAGTTAAAGATAAAATTAACAAAATCTGGACGTAAAAATCAAATTTTGCGACAATTTTTTGCAGAGGAACTTTTAGTAATGTTCTTAACACATCAGCAAAAAATTGTTCAAAAACTCAAGAGTTTAAGCATAAATTAAACAAATTTGAATTGAGGAGGGACTGATACTGAGTGCAGAAATTTTTTTAGGGGCTAAAAGAACTATTAGAATTAAGTAAGGACTAAATTTAAAGTTCCCAATTTTATAAAGACTAAAAACATATTTAACCCCTTATTTTATGCATTTTATTATGATTCTTTATGTAAGAGTTTTCTCTAAATCTCTATATTTTCAAGCTTTACTTTTTTCATCTCTACATACGTCTTCTAATTCTTAAAATTAGTGTTGAGTCTAACTCTATCTTGGAAACAAGTTTGTAACGGTATCAGCTACTTAGAATAACTATTCAAACCATATTAGTATATCTAATATGAAACTCTTAACAACAGACGTACATAAGCCTCCTCAAAAAAAAAAAAAAACACAAACATACATACACAAAATTGGACGTCTACAACATGATCTAATTAAGATGTCTATACTAGTTTGAGATCAGTAGCATACATGGAGAAATATTTGCTAAAAAATATATTGCATATTTCAATTTAAAGTCACCGGATATATAATCCTTCATCATATCTCATCATCTTCAATCATGATGTCTTAATTTATACTCATTCTGATTTTCTGACCGTCAACATTCATCAAGAGAGCCAGCAAGCACATGCACTGTACAATAATATACCTTAATTAATTGTAACGGTTGTGCATGGAGGTCGCTCTTTGAATTTTTGATACATGCAAATTTCAAGACAAATGCATGGTTGGTTAGGGTTAGAACTAATTATGAATTGCAATAACATATAGTTAAAATATTACTGAAGCTTAAAAAATATGAATTGGAAGGAGTTTGAGACGTGGAAGGCACTGATCCTCAACCACGAATGAATACTACGTATATGATGGCATCTTTCGTGAAAGCAACGTTAAACTCCCACGTGCCTCGAATGTTCTGGTTCAGTAGATCAATCGAATCTCCACTCCTATGATTGCTACCCTTAGCTTCGCACCATGCTCTCTCATTATGTTCCTTTAATGTAAACATTAATTCCCTACTTACCTATTTGTATCTTACAATTTCATAACAACACAAATTCGTACGTCCTGTACTAACTACCTGTAGAAGAAGTACTAATTAACCATGAATTATGGCTTAATTTCTCAGGTTTATGGAACATTTAAATAAGTACTAGTTCTCATGTTTATGGAACATTTAAATATGTACTAGTACTAGTACAAGTTTGTCTTTAGATCATGAGTATTAATATTCTTACAGAAAAAAGTCTACACGGTGTAATAATGTGAGCTAATAATACATGCATATTGAATTTAATTTCCCCTACTAATAAGAGATGAGAATACAATAACAACTACCAAATTTTATCACACCAATAGCCTGTTTGGTTGCAAAACGCGCATTTGGAGTGAATTCACCGCAATTTTTAAAAGCTCCAATTCTAAGCTTATGCGGCAGCGCGGTTTTGGAAAGTGACAATAATACATGCATATTGAATTTGGAGTGACATTCACCGCAATAATGTGAGCTAATAATACATGCATATTGAATTTAATTTCCCCTACTAATAAGCGATGAGAATACAATAACAACTACCAAACTTTATCACACCAATAGCCTGTTTGGTTGCAAAACGCGCATTTGGAGTAACATTCACCGCAATTTTTAAAAGCTCCAATTCTAAGCTTATGCGGCAGCGCGGTTTTGGAAAGTGAGTTTGGTAAACTGAACACTAAAGCAAACACACTATATAAGTGGGATCGGCTACATGAATCTATAAAAAATCATGTCTTTCTCAAACTCGTTAATCTTTAGATCATTCTTAATAGTTTCTTTTATAGTTTTTTTATGTCTTCTTTTATCGCTAGTGATTTGACTTTCCTCTATCTGATCCACCCTCTTTACTACAAAATTTATAAGTTGTCTCTACATACTCAAACTAGATAACTCTAGTTTTTACCATCTTTTTTACTTTAAGTGTTACCCCAAATATTTTCATTCATAACTCTATCTTGTTTAATCTTATCACATATCCAACACAACATCCTCTTCAACATCCAACACAACTCTCTTCTCTTCGATATAAAGAAGAGATGAAGCCATAATTAATTTATGTTTGAAGTAAATTTGGAGATGATCGATAGGCAACGTCTTGTTTGAAATAATCCATCACATGTTTTTGCAGTCAATGAAGTATGAAATTAGGTTAATTGATAGGTTGACCAAGATGGGGTTGAATTAATTAGTCACAAAGTACACATAATTGAAATAAAATCTAGCTTCAATTGCTGATTTTAGCATTAACAGAAGAATAAAAAGGGATAATAGATATGCCACATAGCCCCCAATCACGTGCTGATCATGCTCCCACACCCGCAACGCTAGCCTTTTTTTCCATATAATGTGAATGAAACTTATTCCATAAACCACAATTCTCTTCACTACATTCAAGACACTGTACATTGTCTCACACTACATTCTTGCCGACTATTTTATCACCCTAAAAATACTGAAATCATGCACACAATTAATTAATTTACTCCTCTCTCTGGATTTGGAAATGCAGTCCTCAATTTAACCAAATTCCACAACTTGACATTTTTGCCTCATCACATCACACACGGAAAATTTTACTAACAAACAATAACCAATGGGTTTGAATAACATAACATCAATTAATATATAATTTAAATCACACGTACATGTTGCAAACTTGCAATGGTGAATTTGGTCATTTTGGTATGAACATAGCTTCTTTAGGGAGTCATAAAAGCAATAACAATATAGGCAAGCAAGTGTTTGACTTATCAACTTCAATCACCTTCAAGAAGCATAACCAATGAAGAAATGACACGTGAGTGAAAGAGACACGCTCCACCCGCCTATGAAATAGCATACTATAACATGAAAATTCACATCAACATCACAAACTCTCATTGAAACTCACATAATTAACCATATGCACATGCACATGTACACACACACCCTTCCTTAATTCTAACGACTCCTTCAACCGCCCACGTTCACTCACAACTACGCTTTCCATACACATATTCCTCTCTCTACACACACATGTATTATTAGTATATGCTCTCACTCCTGACTCTTAAAATTCCTCAAATCAATCAAACTCACACACCTTATAATTATATATCTCCTACTAGCTCAATTTTCTTGATCCCCTTAATTCATTAATCCCAATATCACTACTATCTAAATAAATGTTCCAACAAAGACATAACAATATTAGTAGTAGCGAGCTAGATCAAATGTTACATATGTTATCTTCTCCTAATTCTAATCTCATGCCATTCCCAACAACCTCAATGGACAAATCAAATTCAAAGTGGAAACCACACATTGAAATTGCTCCTAATTGTCCTCGTTGTGCTTCATCAAACACCAAATTCTGTTACTACAATAATTACAGCTTGTCACAGCCACGGTATTTCTGCAAAGGTTGTCGACGTTATTGGACCAAAGGTGGCTCTCTTCGGAATGTTCCTGTTGGTGGTGGCTGCCGCAAAAACCGTCGTGGAAAGGCGGTCAGAAATTCTCAGACCGACCGTCTTTCCGCAAATTATGGCTCTGCTGACGATGAAGATCATCAGCAGAACCAAAACAATGGTTCACGCGATATAGACATGGCTGTTGTTTTTGCCAAATTCTTAAACCAAAATCCAAATAGTACTCATAATGGTGTTGGGGAATTGGAAATTGAGAGTGAGCCTAATAATAATGGGTTGTCTTCTTCTTCCAACAATATTAATAATTTGTCATCAACACCGGAAAGCGTTGAAACAGAGAATGATGCAGTGGTCCAGCCTCAGAAACCTTTTGATGAGGTTAAGAATTATGAAGGTGAACATGAATTGAGTTTGAGTGGGATTGAATATGATCAGTTTGAAGGGTTTCTAGGTGTTGATGAAGATGTGGTACAAGATGTTCTATGGCCTGATTCAAATGCTATGAATATGATGATGTCATCTTCATCCAATAATTATACATGGCAACAACCACCACCAATGATGCAAATGGAGTTACCAGGAGAGTTGGAATTGGAATACTCAATGCCATTGCCATTGCCATTGCCATTGAATAATGAGAATGGTACAGTTAATTCCAATTCTACTACTAGTGTCAATTTAATAAGCGAAAGTTGGAATTCTTGGGATTCTTTTGACCTTTCAACTATGGAAGTCTTCTCTTCAAGTTCAAGACCTTAATCAATTGTTAATTAGATCTGATTTTCCAGATATATAGGTCAAATATTTTTCATTTATATGTTGTATTATTCTTCTTATTAATTATTTGACAGAGGAGAGCAAAATGTGCGAGATAAGTAAATACGGCTGCATTCTATCATCATGAAGTAAAAGATAGAATGCTAGCTATAGAAATTATTTATATTAATGGATATATATACATCGAATAAAGTCTTGTGCTTCGGCTGCATCTAAACAAATTATTCTTAGTAGTATACATGTTTATTTCCACGGTCAAAATGGTTAGGACGTACATAGCAACAACTTCAAGCTTCTCGCAAAATTGGTGTTTAGTACGTTCCCCCAAAATTTGTCATATTTACACTTCGTTTCAAAAGCAATATGAATTCATAGGCATCCTTTTTTCAAACCCCCAATATACACCCCATGTGTCATTAGGCTATTTTGATAATTTCACCTTACCACTCTCTATCTCTATCTCTCCCTCCCTCTCTCTCTGTGTCACCACCACCGTGCATTTAGGTTACCTTTTTTTTTGTTGCTGCAATTTGTGTTTTTTTCAGATCTGTTGTGCTTTTGTTTTTTCCCTCAAGATTTACGTTTTTCAGAACAAAGTTGGTCATTGTATAGAGGATTTGACATGCGTGAGCGGGCCTCTGATGTCGTGAGGGAGAAGAAGAGGTCGTCAACGGTGTCACATCACTATATACGAACGGATCCAAAAGACGACATGAGGTTGTGTTGCAGACGAGGTAAATTTTGAGTTGATCCAATATTTATCGAGCTGAGTAAATTATACATCTTCACATTTTTAGGACCCCTCAATATGGTTAGTGACTTAAAACAAATTTTAAAGTGAAACCTTGAAGAAGAAGAAGAAAAAAGAAAGATTATAAAATAAAATAAAAATCAAATTTCACTTATTACAAAGTTCAAACTTGGGTCAAGGTGCAAGTCTCTCGATAGAATTAACTGAGTTGGTCAACTACATATAACTAGTTTATCATATTATATCCAAAATTTTGAGGCCTAAAGCCTTAGCCTGGACTATTTGGTTCTATGTCGGCCCATCACTTGTCTATTTGTTGGTAGAACAAGAATTTAGTCGAGATACCATATGATGTCTTCAATTGTGTTTCTCTTTTTTCCAAGTGATTAACATTGAGGAAAGAAATTGAGAGACTCATATCCGCCTTGATCGAAGTTTATATGACCAAACAATGGGATGAACACAACCTAGTAAGTAGTTTGAACACCACATTTTTATTGCACGAACCTTGAGTCATAGGGCGTATGATGCTCATCAATCTTTTCCATGATTGAATTCATTTTTTTAAGAATTAACCTAAAAACAAAAATAAAAAATTTAGGAGGTGAATGATTGCCACTTCCATGAGGAAGATAATATAAAAAATGCAATTACACGAGATTTGCAAAGCCCTTTTCAACCAAGAAACTTAGGAGGAAAAGTCTCCATCTCACATACAAGTTGTAACATGTAAATTCTATTAATTATTATCAAAAACCAATTACAATAGTGTGTAAAATTCTATTTACATGTGTGGAAGCTAAATGTTAAACACACCCCCTATAATAATAAAATTAACTTACGAGCCCAAATTAGACAATGAACTTCCAACAAGAACTAAAATTGCCCCCATAACAAAAAGATTCAATTATAAAAGATATAAAAACTAACAATCTTTTGCTAAAAAAAAACTAACAATTTTATTATCACATCCTCTTGTTGACTTTGAGCTTCTTGAAGGTCCTCATCCAACATCCACTTTTCATTCAATGCTTACACTTGATGGTCATCGAATTGTGGTTTTCTTTTACTATTTGTTTAATTTAGGTAAACAAATACTTACTCGAATTCTTTTTACAAGAAATAAAAGATTAAATCATTAAGAAAATGCTTAGAAATATGTTAATTTTATATAATTGTAATATAATTTAAAATTTATTCCAAGAATAATCTTTGATCACCTTTCATCTCATTCTTGAATGGAAAAATATCAAATTCTACATACAATAAATTGGAATATAAAACGCTGAATGGAAAAATATCAAATTATACATACAATAAGTAGGAATATAGAATGAATTGAACAATTATATGTTTCTTATATGTCGGACCATAAAAATACACAATTTTATCTCTTATAAAAAGAACCAATATGCATGTAATTTATAGCTACCATTGCTTGAAGCTGTAGGGAATTCTCAACGTATGTCAATGTTTCCGTCCAAAGATATCAAAATCCAAATGCATGTCATTTCCCCCATCTTTTGAAGCATGGGAATCAAGCATCGCTGAAATTGTAATTTTCAATTTACATCATGTCAATTATAATGTATCAAAATTCTTGTGTAAATATTTACTTGAAAAAAGCAAGGACAATGTATGTATATATCAAATCAAAATATACATTTACCTGCTGCTGCTAGTGGATAGCTATCCAATATTTGGCCAATTCCTTTTAGAAGTTTCTACAGAGATTTAAGCCTCAAATTAATCACTTCGGACTTGGTTGCAAGCATTGAAAATTTGAAATGCTATTTTTAAATAATCCCAATGTTTATAGGAAGAAAAATTAAATTGTTGTCTAAAGTATTGGTTCAATTGGCGGTTTTCTTGCTCTACCTTAATTTTCCAAACATAAATATGTACCTATTTTGTAATAGTAAATAAAAAAGAAAAATATTGAAGTAGGAAAATACCAGCACTAGTTCACCAGGTTTTAGTGGAAATTCCTCCATGCATGTTATCTTGCTGCAATATGCACACACGTTACGTTTAATAATTACTATAGAATATTAACATGTTTAGAATATTAGGATTTTACCATTGAGCACACGATTTCTTTAAAGTCACAGAGTTAGTATCATAATAATACCTAATAAGAAATTTCCCTTCAACTTCTTCAAACGTAAAGAATCTGCATCCATTTGTGAAGGGTAGCTTCTTATCTTTCCACACTGCAAATAATTATGTGAAGTTAAAGTAACAATATGTCATCGAAGTTGAAGAAACAAGAGTAAACCACTAAATTGGTCTTTATATTTGCAAGTCACTCTCCTTGACCAAAATATCATCTTGTAAAACTATGAAAAAAAGGAAAAAAAAGGGGGTGAATTGGGTGAAAGTTACAAACCTAAGTGCATAAACGCAGTGACCATAACATGGTTGCTCTCCTTGACATCTTCTACAAAAACGTGAATATTTGGACCCATTGCATCCATCACGCTTTGCCAAAACTTTATGATACTCTGAAATTGAAGGAAAAAGAAAATTCATTTTATCACAAACCAATCATTCCATAAATTAAGTATAGTGTTGTGAATTTGTATCATGTTGTCAATATGTTATCTCGAAATTCATTATATATATTTGCTTGTTTATTATTTCTTTAAAATTAATTTGTTTATAATTGGACTAACATGATTTTATAGATCAGAGAAATAGAGAAGTAATCAAACGATGAAACCATCCTCAACTTCAATGGTAAAAGGTTGCAATAACATTACATCAGCCGTTTCAAATTCACAATATTTATTTTCTTCGCGCATAATATGTGTGAGTATCGTTGTTAGTTATTTGAAACCAAACAAAATAAAAATAAAACGATGAAACCTCTTGGCCTTCGTAGGCAGTGTAGAAGAGGAGGTCCTGGTAGACACAGTTAGGAGAAAGCAATTGCTTCAATGTTTCAGTGTCTTTTTTATTGAAAGTCTCGTAGAATTCATGGACAATGTGCACTGGTGAAGGACTTGCTGGTAGAAATTCAGGGGAAACACCGTCTGATCCGTCGTCGATGCCACAAATTTTCCATTTTCCAATTTTTAACTGCTTCTTTAGATTTGGTAGCAACGTTGGTTTGGCAACAAGGTTGGTGAAATGTGTCTTGTAGTAAAAACGAGCAATGCATGTTCGTGTACTATTATTGGTGGTGTTCTTGTTGGAGCTATTGCAGGCTTCTAATCGAAAAGAGATTTGGGATTGGTGCAATAATGCCATGGTTGCATTTGGAAATTGAAAGCATCAACAAGATTGTCCCTTTTATTTTTTTATTATAGATAGTTACTTGTTAGGTGGTCTTTGTATCTATTTTTCATTTTCCATTCAAGAAAGGAATCAATAGATGCTTTTCAAGTTGAGTAGTTTGCTTCATTTGCTAAACTAAAATGGGTTTTAAACTTTAGTTATCGGGGAAACACTAACAAACATCCATTAAAAAAAAAAGAAAAAAGAAATAAATCCAAAAAGAAAATGTTATCTTAAAAATGGTGGATTCTAGGGTGAGGGTTCAATCAAGTCCCTCACCGGTGGAGCACCAAAAACTCATCATTAGATTGAATCAATGGTCCACATTATTTAAAAATAAATATAAGAAAATTTATTCCATTTCACACACAACCCTGCCCTTATTTCTTTCCCATTTGCATCGGTTTCAATTCACCACAAACATGCAGATGCTTGTTGAAAGTAAAATGGAACCCGTGATGATTAAAAATTATCCCTACCATGGTGCAATTGAATGATGATTATTGTGTTTTCTGTTTTTATTTTTTACTTTGATTGGGTTAAATAGCCAAAGGTAGAACATAGGTTTAAATTGGACCAACTGCTTCAACTAAATTTCGACCATTACCACCATGACTAGAGAAGAAAATGACCACAAATTAATTGAATGAATGTGGATGATTATGCAACCGAGCTTTTGACTACAATTTGTTTTTATAAGTGGCTATCGACTTGAATTGGTTTGGTCCCATCACCCTCGATTATAATATAATCATGTATTATTATTGTTTGTTAATGGATAGTTATTTTATTGATTTGATGAAAATGGTTCTCACTTTGTCTCACCGAGAAGAAAGAAAACCAAACACTAGATCTGCAAGACTTCAACTTCTCAACATGGAGAGGATGTATGCGTGAAAAGAAAAAAGAAGTTAGAGGGCAGAGATATTGACATAATTGTGTGTGAAAAGAAATAGATGTTCTCTCTTTTATTTTCAAATAATCTAAACCATTGATTCAATCTAATGGTGAGTTTTTGGTGCTTCACTGATGTAGTATTTTTCTATCAATCAAAAGTAAGTATTGTATATCGTTTCCACATGGACTAGCGCAATATTCGAGTCATTCAACAATCAATATTGTTCTAAGTGTATGGATTTAAAATCTATATAAACTATTTGACATAAAATAAATAGAGAAGAGATAGAGCTATTTCGCTTGGGGTCAGAGACACTCAACCAAGCGTAACAACTGCAATCTCACGATCAAATAACGGATTCTAGCTTTTTAAACGATATTATCACAATCACTCGACAACATCATTCGTGTCCAAATGATGTCGTGATTTCTAATGGATTGTTCAAAAGTCGATTTCCCAAACTATTAAACAATCATAAAGTCGATCGGACCGTTTAATCAACGATTTCCCAATCTATTAAACGACCCAAAAGCATTAAGTTCTTGATTACAAAGTGATTATCAAAGATTAAATCCTACGTCTAGAATGAAAATTTAGATAGATTATTATTCTAACCCTAGATCCAAAAGTATTTGTCAATAACATTTCAAATCTCAAATAAAGCTTTAAATGCAAGAATAATAACAATATTGAATAAATAAGCTAGAACCATATATTAAAAGATCAAGAGTTTACATAATGGTTTGTTTGAATACCTCAAAACCCACAAGGGTAGATGTAGCTACATATGTCTATGCAAGTGATGTAAAATTTTTACATGTCATAAAAATATTTACACGTAAGTATAATAGGATCGTTTCCACAGGGAGTTGCGTATATCTTAAGCATTTTAACGTCATTTATCATATTAAGTGTTTGGGTATAAATTGTTTGTTTGTGTAAAACTATTGTTCTATTCGACATAAAAGTAAAACGAGAAGAGATAGGGCTATTTCGCTTGGGGTCAGAGACATCAACCAAGCGTAACCGCTGCAATCT
>Ga0315913_1004067_pt1 | contig 17659 bp, 10 predicted proteins | sample MpolsnodulesMG_FD_207736 | JGI IMG/M metagenome (GOLD analysis project Ga0315913, IMG submission 207736) | Medicago polymorpha root nodule microbial communities from Los Angeles, California, United States - small nodules | ecosystem: Host-associated > Plants > Roots > Nodule | place: USA... | reverse complement strand
CAAGAAGAATAAAATTGAAACTAGCATTATTGAAAAAGAAGAAATTCACTTATATGCAATCGAATATGAATGAAAGATGTTTTGATTCACTCTTTAATCTTCCTCAGAGATTGATTGAACATCATGATTGTTTGATCGTTTGTGGGTGAAAGAGGGTGCAATTTTAAAGTGACAATGAATGAAATCAAAGTTTTAAGAGAATTTATTGCAATTTTGGTATTATTATAAATTTTTAAGAAATTTGGGTGTAACCAGAAATATATGGGGTGTGAATAGAAAGATTCTAAAAATAATAATGAAATAATAATATAAAATCTAATTCCTAAGAGATAATCTAAGATACTCTAAGACTGATAATCTAAGCTACTCTACAACCTATCCAAGGAAATAACCTTTTTTTTTTGACAAATCCAAGGAAATAACCTATTATACTCAAATTATAATATAAAAGATATTATAAGCTATTATATAATATTCTAACCGTATAATAATAATATTCTAACAGTATCTATACTTCCTCGACTTATAATTTATTTATCTATTGTAGAATATCACCCGCAAATCATAATGATATTAAAAGTGAAAAGAAATAAAAAAGAACAGCTTGAATGTAGTTAGAAGTATCCAATTGAGTCAAATGAGTGCCCAACACAAATAGGGAGTCTATTTGATACACGTCTTTCTGTTATTTTCTAGTTCTATCTTTTATCAGCACTTAAAAGTTTAAGTTTTATCAAACCTTTTGGAAAGCCCCTTCACCAGTCAGATTTAGATAGCTACCACGGCAAACTTGGCTTCCACATAAACAGACTGATGCTTCATATTCCTCCTTGCTCTGCAGTGAGATGAATCAGATATTCACTAGAAAAAGATATAAAGTGGATATTTTTCCTTTGAGAATGAAAAAGCTTGGCAAGCAACTGGACAAACCTCTGTAACAGAATTGTAATCAAAAGTGATCTCCTCGCCATGCTGAATTTTACGAACACTATAAATACCAATTTGATATTGACCACCAACAGCAGTAACTCTGTAAACACAAAAGGAAAAGATAATGCCAATTACAAAAATCATATCGCATTCAAATAAGTTTAGAGAATTAGTTTTTTACGCCTAAATATTATACTCATCTGCTTTTAAATAATACTCCGAAAAGACCCTCAATAGTATAATTGAAGATTAAAGGTGGAAAAATTTCAGATTCATTCCTGACTCATGATTTAATTCGACAATAGGGTTTCATATGGCAGTACAGCACAGAAGAACCAAGAAGGATGGGGCAGGAGAATTTTGACTGGTACCGAGGGAGAGAGGAATTTCAGGAACAGGAAAGAGAGTTTTGGAATGTTGAGTAATTAATATTTAGGGGTTTAAACTTTACTGTCTTCTTTAGTTACAGGCAGATCATTAAGTTATGGTCATTGAATAGAGAATTTTGACTGAGATGGATAGACAGGAAGAGGAAACAGAGATTTCTAAAAGAGGGGTTTGGAGGGGAGGAGGAATTTTAAGGAATGAATTATGGGGAGTTTTAAACTTTACATCTTTATTACGTCACAGGCAGATCATCCATAGCATTAAATAGGTGCAATACAGCTTGTTTGGTTAAGCTTTAGGGCTTTGCCAACGGTAATGTCAATTTTACAGTTCCAATGCAGTTTGACCAAAGCTTGTGAGGAGCAACTTCGGTCAAAATCAATTCTTTGATCAAACATATAAAGCTTACACAAACATCCTGACATGACAATATTTAAAGGAAGTCTGGGGTTGACCCACACTTTCCAAAAACTCAAATGCTTCACAATGGATATGATGTGTACAACGAAAACTATCATGTGATTGCAGTAGGTAAAGCGTGCGCAGAAATTTTTTCAGCATATACATTTCCCAAAATATTAAAAGATATGCACATGAAAAGCCAATAACTGTTTTAAAATAAACAGAACCAGCATCAAATTCTTAACAAGTCAGAAAACATATTGGAAACTATAAAGCCAAATGAACTTACTTTGCTTCACAATTAGGTCGGCATGAATGACATATTCGGCTGGCATAGTTAGCCTTATGCATGGCATCAACAACAACTAAGTCATAACCATCAGCATCACCCTGTCATGTAAATGAAGTTAGGCTAGTTCAGAAAGTTGATAGATTTGAAAATAAGATCAAGTTAAAACACCAAATTTCTTTTCTGAAGCATCGGGCACCTTTGGCCTCTCAAGGTATATGTTGTAAAATTCTGGTGCTGGATCTTTGCTATTTTTTTGCAGAGATCGTATCCCATCTTGTTTCTCAAACCACTTCCACACAGGATACACCTGATAAAATGCAAAAACTATGTAAAAATAAGGGAAATGAAAAATACCAGCCATCATACTAAGACTAGGTTCCTAAACAACAAAGCAAACCAATTGAAGAGGATAAAAACATCATATATAAGCATATATTGTCCGTGCGACAATCAGTGCAAAAATATTGGTTAGCAAAGCCAGCAGGAATGGTAAAAAAAAAGAGGAAAACTAGAAAACCGAATGATTAAAAAAGCGTCATAAAGCAAATAAAAATAAAGACCAAGACCTCAATTTTACAAGTAAACGTTGCAAAACTAATCATTTAATACTTCATGTGTATTTCAAATTCAAATCTAAAACACGAAAATGTCTAAATTTGAAGCAATCAATCATTCTAGTGTAGATATTGACATTATACGGAAAACGTGAATAAAGCTGCATAAATGAAGTATTAAGATGTGTGTGTGTGTATATAGCCATACCTCTCCAAGAAACTCAACAACAAAATCATCATCACCAAAGCCTTCTTCTTTGTTGCAAACAACACCAAGTCCCTGCATGATCCAGTTCAATAAACAGTTATAGGTAGCTCAAAAGAAACAAACTGAAGTTATTAGTGAAATGAAGTCGCCGTAGACAAAGCGAGCCAGTGGAAGATAACCATTGAATTTTATGCATGAATATAAGCATATATGTATAAATTCATAAAGAGGATATACCTTTCTATAAGCTACATATTTGTCATCAGGACGTTTGTCCATGGCTTTTAGGATACCTTGACACATAATGATCATTCTTGTGTCAGAGTGCTCCTCAGCACACCTTTCAATCTCTTGGATAACAGGCTGCAAAGGGTAGCTCATTGGAGTGCTTCCAGTTCCAGTAAAATGCCTAACTTGCATATTCAATGTCCGAAGGAGTGTGTCTTCTATAAACACATGCTTCTCTTGTAGAGACCAATCCAACTCAGCCGGCATAGAATCAAGCAAAAGATTATGTGTGTAGGGATCAATTCCATAAACCTCTTGCTCAATGACCTCATTTTCAAGATTTTTTCTAGGCTTGTAACCCTTGACTTCAGGAAGTTCCATATCAGACTCATCAGTGCCATTCTTTTGTGCAGTCAACTTCTCTGCATAGTCATCTGGTAATGAAACCCGCATCTTCCTTTGCACATCATCCTCATCAGCTACAATGACATATTGATCAATGACATCATATTTCCGAGTAACAGGAGGAACCAGACTTGCTTTCGTCATGCGAGCTCCCCATTCACGTTCATCACTAATGAAATCCAACCCATCATTAGGTGGGCAGTATCCATTTCCTTTTGACTCCCTGGTTCGACTCTCTAAATGAACATCTTGGTCACTATCAGTATTGGAGGATGAAGTATCATCATCAGTATTGCCATCTTCAGAAGACACATCAAGGTCATCAGATGTCTCGCTGTCTGAATCCATAGATTTCTTATTCAATTTTGATAAACGCCTTCTGATTTCTCTATCAGAAGCAAAGTCTCCATTATCCAAACCACCATGTATTTCATCACTCCTATACTTTCTCTCGGTCACTAATCTATTCTTCTTGTACTTGGAGGAAGTAGAACAAAACACCACGGGTAAGTCATTTCCCCATAACTTCAATAGTGCATCTTTGTCATTCACATATTTAGAACTCTCCTCCAACCGTGTTGCAAGCTGAATAAATAATGAGATAACATGATTCATTTCATTAGCATCACCACGATTCTTTGCCCTGTAATGAATGTGCATATAAATAAATTATTAATTAAATAAATAAGGGGGGGAAATCACTTTTCAATGACCCAAGAAATATGTGGTATTCTAGAAGAAGAAGAAAAGGTGTAAAGGAAAGGGAGATTCTGTGTACAAGGGTGAGGAAATAGTAGACTTGTTATACTGTTGTAAGAGGAAATAGAAAGAAGGCCATTGGAAAATCGTATCAGAACTGCTATAGGTTGTAAGGGAAACCTTTCTCTTGGAAGAGTGAATCTATTCTGAGTATCATAATGGAATTGATTCTCTCTTAACACAACTCTATTATTTTCCATACTCTCTTTCAAGAACCTATCATCTTTTGTATTCTTGTTTTTTTTTTAGGGGTATTTTGTATTCTTGTTAGAAAACACATGTGCCCACATAGGATAACCATAGAATCAGAAAAGGGAAAAAAATATATACTTCATATGTTCCTATTTATAAGCAACTTCTGAAAGAAAGAAAAAATTGTCCCTAAATATAAGCACTCTTTTAAATTACTAGATGCATTTATTGTTATTTTTCAAATGGGAAATTCTAACATGTTCCTTTGGCACATGTTAAGGAACTCAATGTGGAAACTCTGTCTTGGAAATTGTGCCAATTTAATTCTCAAAAAGTTGAAAATAAATTTCTCAATAAATTCTTTCTATTTGTTAAATCATTAACATGTGCCCTTGTGGCACATGTTAGTATGATCCTTTCTTAATATATGTGAAAAGAGGCTTATAAAAAGGGGCGGAGGGAGCATATGACAAAAAGCTCATACATATCAAGGAAAAGGAGAAAACAGAGAAAGCATGAACCTACTTCATTGCGTCACGGCACATTCTGCTTATGTCCTCCTTCACAGAGCTCAACCCATGCCCACTGTAATAACCTCTTTTCATTTTAGCCTCAATTTCTGCAACCTATAAGCAAATAAATAATGAAACTTAAGAAATCATAAATAACAAATAAGTCTGTGTCATAGTTACTTGAAAAGGATCTATTGCAGAAATTATGCATTTACCTTGGGCACAAAAAAGTCACAAGCATTTGCCTTCATAATTTCCCTCAGTCTTGATACGAGAAGCTGCTCCATTCTTTTGTAACCACTTTCAGATTTCTTAATTGACCATCGTCTTGTACGAGCATCTCTAGAGAGAATAGAAGAGGACTTTCTAGCATCATATAATTTTGAACGCTTGTATAAATTTTGACGGAAAAATTGCTTTGACGAGTCTCTCTTGTCCACACTATCAAAATAAACCTTCAGCTCACCAAAATCATCCTTATTATTCAAACTACTGGCTTTAGAAATGGACAAAGATTGGTCAGTAATCTGTTTGAGGGTTCTGGTTTTATGTGGCTCATCTGTAATTTTAGTTATGCGTGAATTCCGGCTCTTGATCCACTTCACATTGGTAAACTTAGGAGTCAGCTCCTCAAACTGGTTGCACCCTCTAATATCTACTGTAGATAGACCAGGAAATGAGAGAAGAACTTTCTCTAGCATGTCAGCAGTAATATTGGTGCAACCCATTAGAATCATAGATTTGATTTTGTCTTTCTCATAAGCATTCTGCAAGCAAATAATCAGATAAGATGTGAAAAACAATGAAACGTTTCTGACAATGTTAAATAAAAATATAATACTAAACCTACCACAATGTTCCACAGTATGGAATCAGTGCAAGAATGACCAAGGGATGACAAGTTGACATTTCTCGAGACTTCTTTGTAAAACCTTACAGACGCTTTCCAATGCTTGCATGTCATGGATGCAAAGACGAGGGACTTCAAATCAGACCTCAAGTAGTGGAAGACTCGTCCCAACATTTGACCATCCAAGAAGCCCCATCTTCCCTCCTTGGAAACAGTAACACCGCTTTCTTCTGTAGAGAAAGTAACATCACCAGACAGAGCCTCAAGAGTGGACTCATCGTTCTCAATAATAAAGTTGTCGTCTTCAAAATCACCCTCTTCATCACTATCATCGACCAGCACTCGAGCTCTTTTGGAAGCATGTGTGTCACCTTCTGAAATAAATATGCCCCAACACATGTAGATATTTTAAGTAACTAATAGTAGGATAATATAAATGAATTTCAAGAATATAGATATTTTATAGTTATTTATTGCCGATATTTTAATATTTCAAGAATATAGATATTTCTAATAAATAAAGCATATGAAATAACAACCAAAAATACCATCTTTAAAAAAAATTAAAAAAAATACCAAAATAGCAATACAAGATTCAGACAACTTTGTATCAAAACTTGTAGTTTTACTATTTTGCGCGATTTAACCTGTACTCCAGTGTCGATATATATATTGGAATGCTTCATCAATTGGTACTGAAATGTATTTATAGCTAAATTTGGAAGATATTGGTATGTGCTCATGTGTACCCAAGAAGTACATGTACTAGACTATCCCGTTCTAAGTTACAGCAATGATTTAAAAGTGCTGATGCATCAACACAGCTGATGAGGAGAATGTTAAATCAAGTGGTGTACACAGTAAGAGTATGTTTTAAAGTTTAAACAAAATGAAAGGAACAAACATGATCAAAATATACATGCTTAGAAGAAAAAAGAGGTACAACACATCTAAACAATGTACCTTCAATTATTCAAAGGTTTTAAGACACAAAAGTTACTCAAGGTAAGAGTATTGGGAAAAACCCAAGTCCCACATCGGATAGATAACACTCTTGATAATAGTTTATAAAGAGGAGGCACTCCTCACCTTAGCCCCCAAATTTCAACATGGTATCAAAACTTGTCGAATTCAAGGGCCACCTACCGATTCACGCACCAAGCCCAAAGAGTGCTGGGAGTGAGGGGGTTGTATTGGGAAAAACCCAAGTCCCACATCAGATAGATAAGACTCGTAATAAGAGTTTATAAAGAGGAGACACTCCTCACCTTATGAACCGGTTTTGTAAGGATGAGTTAGGCCCCAAATTTCAACAAAGAGAAGACAGTGCACATATCATATCTTCGTAGCCGTTTGAAACAAACTAAAAAATAGTAGTAAATTTTTAAAATAAATTGTTACCTGATTTCCAATATATTGGTTTTTCAATTTCCTTCTTTGGCTGTCTTGCATTGATCCAAGGATCTAAAACCTCATTTATTACAGCAGCAAATTCCCGGCTCCTGTATGATTTAATTACTAATTCATGTAGTTTTCCACGAGTAAAACCAACAAACTGTGGGTATAAGATGTTAAACATATTTGACTTTGAATGAGGTTCAGCAAATGAAACATCTTGAGATTGCACTGATTGATCTCCAGAAAATTCACCAGACACTGAACTGCTTTCTTGGTGGCTCTTGAGACTGACATCATAAGTTTCTGTGGAAGAAGTAACAGGAACATAGAGTTTATCACATTTCCTGAACACACTGCTATACTTCTTTATAATACCTTGGTCTACTAAAGACTGTAGATCTGAAAACGATGAAGGCCCTCTTTCGCGTCCCGAACCATCAAGATAATACCAGTCACCCAAATGCAACTGCAAGTCATGGACGGTACAGAGATGGTCTTGAGAAATATTGACAAATTCTACACTCCTGCAATAGGCTTGAGAATCTTGATCATTAACAGTTTTTGAGTGGGAATCTTCTTCAGATGATGATCTCTTGCTATCCCTGGTTGAAGAGAAAGGCTGGGCAGACCTTGAATGATTTCTATCCTTGCCTTGGGTCTTGCGGTGTGACTCAGAGACCAATGATCCCTGGTCCTTGACCACGCATGAATTTATCCTGACCACTGAATGAACATTTCCTTTCACTCCTCTAACAGATGCAAACTTACTTTGAACTGGTCTGCTCAAAGCACCGCTGGATTCAACCAACTCATCAGTACAAAAAGCCCAAAGAGGAACGTCAAGCTTCCTGCTTTGAGATGGATGATACAATTCTTTTTTCCTAGACCACCGAGGATCTTCACATCCAGACTCATGCATTCGACATAATGGAAACCCATCATTTAGGACCAGTTTCTTTTTCCAGTATCTATCTTGGGAGTCATCATTCCTCTTCCAGTCACCGCCTTTGCATGACCATCGAGCAGAAAACCAGTCATCAGGAACACCAAGGGTAATGTCATTATCCTTGTCAGAGGGCATAATTAACTGGGACTCATGCTCAATTGCTGCAAAATCAATTTTTGAATCAAGGTCCATTCCCAGGCAAGCCTCAGACCCAAGAAAACCTGAACAAAAAGAGACGAGAATACTTGTCATGGAGCACACCCCTCAAAGTGCCATTTTTGTTTTGAACTTCGGATGAAATGTAACATCGATGAAATGAAAACATCAAAACATGTTACTTTATGCACTAAAAATGTCCACAAAGTAAGTTTATGCCACCACCATATTACACATAAAGCTGAAGCAGAAAATAAATCACCCAAGATGACAGAATGACATAATTCAAATTGTTTGTTCAATGGAGGGAAATAGAAATTCATGCAAGCAGTACAAAAAGATAATGGAGTTAAAACAAATTATTTGCACATTACCATTATTATAAAAAATAAATGACCACCAAAGTGATATATAGGCTAAGATATTTAAAATAAAGATTTTACCCAAAATCAGAAAGGGGGAGTAAAATCATAAAACATGCAATCGTAATCGTAAGAGTATATAAAACTCGTCAATATACATACAAAATAGCACAAGATAGAGAAACGTAAATCATACTTCAAATTGAAATACTTAAATAAATTTAAATTCATATGCCTAATCAAATTAATAAATAAAGTCTTGCAAACTCATGACTGATAACTAAGTCACAACAAAACAAATGAGGGAAACTGGACAGAGACGGATGAGAGAGAAGAAGAAGCAGGATAGAAGGGCTGGACAGAAAGGCGGGAACATGAAGATCACAGGGCACTAAGGTCACATAACTACGCATAGGGATAGGGAAGAAGGTAACACATGCTGTTCTTGCACTGATTAGTAGGCACTTTTTTTTAACCGGAAAAAAAAAAAAAAAAAAAACAATTTCCTAAACGGTTTCTTTATGACCCGTGTAAGTAAATGGGTTGTTTTATGACCTCATGCAAAAAATGGGTCTTTTGCTAACCCGCGTGCAAAAAATAGGTTCTTTCCCTAACCATACCGCATGCACCGACCACCCTTGCATTGCCCAAATCAAACTCCAGAAAGATCACAGAGCTTACAATTGCACAATTAACAGCAGCGATTCGACCCAGTTTCACCAATAACCAATTTTGTGTATACTCTTAATAGCTTGCAAAATCGTGCATTTGAAATATTCAAATCACAATTTTGACTACCATGATTAGACCATTAAAAACAGTTTCCACGACAGAAATCAACTCCATAATCCACATGTATTTGTTTAAAAAACGCACTACCTCCAAATTACAGTGTGCACCTAAATGATTCATTTAACCAAGTTTTAGTTTTTTTTTCTCAAAGTCAAGGGAGGGGCCGAGTCAACAAAGTTTGGAACCATCTTATAAACTACAAGACACCTGATAATCAAACCAAGACATCAGTAAAAGGATAACTCTACAACAAACGTCAATATTTGCCACGTATCAATTAAAAAAAACCAAAAAGGCCAAATTAATTATTAAAAAAAAAAAAATTAACAATAAACTATGAAAGCCTTTCCTCACTTGGTGGGCCAAAACAATTAAAAATTATATTTAAGCAAAAACCTTTTTTTTAATATAATTTCATTTAATGCTTTCCAATCAAACTAATAGAAAAAATTGTTAAGCACCACACCACATGACAGCATTTGATAAAGAAATATCAATCTTAATTCCTAAATGAACCATTGTCCAGCAATTACATACCTTTGTAGTCTCCCAAATCTTCCCACTTTGCATATTCAAAATTCATTTGCAAAGCTTCTACAAGACAATAAAAAAACAAGATTGGAAAGATAAGATATCGCAGTAAAGAAGAAAAACTGAACACATGGATATATTTTTTATTTTGTTAAAGAAATCCACACAAATATCATAGCATAAGAAAACACCTGTTATTGCCTCAAGCTCCCTTCCAGGAATGATATCATAACCCTCTAACAGAACACCAACTCTCTCGTCAAAGTGGAGGTCCTCCAACCGCTCAGGTGCAAGCACACTGTCATCAGGGGATAACGTTGACTGCAGGGAAGGGTTTTGCCTTTCCAGATAATTCTCAGGTCCAGATTGAAGAATATCTCCAGAATCGGACAAAATATTACCCGGAGCTTCTGGAGGATTTACAAGCTGGGTTATGGAATCTGACACAATCAATGGAAAACTCTGAGCTGGCAGTGGTGATGCTGCATTCTCAACAGTCAACCACCTGTCACTATCTATGTGCTTAATAAAATGATCCGGCATTAGAACACCATCATCAACAAGAACCTTGATGTCAGATAATTTAGCAGGACCGTGTTCTACACCAAAATAATCAAGGTAAAACCATTTTCCAGATGATGAATCAGAAACCACGGGAACATGTGGAGGAGTATCACATATGTCCATGTCTTCTTCCATGTCTTCTTCCATAAAAGGCTGCTCCTCAGGAGGTAACTGCAAGCAAGGAGAGCCTTCGCAGTTTGCAGCCGGGCTGCAGGACTTTTGTTCCTTTTCAGGTTCATTGCAGACACCTCTCTCAACAGACCCATTGGCATCATGTACGTATCTTTCACCTTGAGATTCTATACCTGAAAGATTTGGCTCCTTTTGAATATTCTTGTTTTCGGGATTTTTACAGCTGTATTGTGAGGTAGGTTTTTCACTTGACAAGGTTTTAATACTTTTTTCTCGATCAATATTTTGTCTGGTTCGATCAAGTGGGGATTGCTCTATTAAATTTGGAGTTTGATCCCTGCAACCATAATGTCGGCCTCGACTTTGTGGGGACCGCTCAGTATGAGTAGGACTTCTTAATTTGTGATCACGGTGACGACTTCTATCCCAATTCCTATCACCTGGGGATCTTTCATGATCATGTGGAGATTTCTCATGACTACTATATGGCGATCTGTCACGGCCATAGGGTGACTTCTCACGACTATATTGGGATTTGTCACGGCCATAGGGTGAGCGACGGGCAGGAGCGTGATCTTTATTATCATAATATCTAGCTCGGTCACGTGGTGATCGTTCAGAATGACCAGGACTGCATCCACGGTTATCATAGGGTGACCTCTCACAGCTATATGGAGATCTGTCACGGCCATAGGGTGAGCAACGGGCAGGGGTGTGATCTTTATTATCATAATATCTAGCTCGATCATGTGGCGATCGTTCAGAATGACCAGGACTGCATCCACGCTTATCATAAGGTGACTTCTCACGGCTATATGGAGATCTGTCATGGCCATAGGGTGACCGACGGGGATCATGATCTTTATTATCATAATATTTAGCTCGGTCGCGTGGTGATCGTTCAGAGTGACCAGGACTGCATCCACGCTTATCATAGGGTGATTTCTCACGGCTATATGGAGATCTATCACGGCCATAGGGTGAACGATGGGGAGCATGATCTTTATTATCATAATATCTAGCCCGGTCACGTGGTGATCGTTCAGAAAAACCAGGACTGCATCCACGCTTATCATAATCCAATCTGGTAGGCAAAGAAGATTCATGATGCCTAGAAGAATACTTGTCGACAGATAACTTTGATGAACTATTTCTGTAAGATCTCTCCACAGAATGACGAGAATGGTGCTCCGAATAAACATGGTGCTCTGAATAAACTTGGCGTGATCCATCATCAGATAGCCTTCGACTTTTGAAACCACCATAATCTCCATACTGCTTCCGCTCCCAGCCGTCTGAATCATTGCCATGCCTCTTCATACGACCTCCAGAAGAGTAATCCCGTGCATGAACCCTACCATCGTATTCATTTCTCTCCTCATCCACAATTTTTGAACTGATCCTTATATTTCTCTCTTGTCCATTTTCCCACCTGGGTGCACTTTTCACATGCTGACTCCCACTTCTATTAAATTCCTTCTTCCTATAAAAATCATTACTTGCATACCTCCCAGAAGACGAAGTACATTCACGATCACGTTCAGTGTTCCACCCTTCACGGTCATATTCATGATCATATTCAGTTTTCCATTCTTCACGGTCATATTCACGGTCACGTTCAGTTTTCCACCCTTTGTCTCTATATGACTCGTACCTGTTGATTTTGTCGTATCCGTAATCATCCTTCCCCGTGTCTCCCCTATGCCACCTATCCGGAATAAATTCTCCCTTCTCAACATCATCACCCTTTACACCACCTCTCCACGACCCATATGCCCCTTTCTCATTTTCTCCTTTCCACCCCTTACCAGAAAATATCTCCTCTTTTCTCCAATTGTCAACCTTTCCCTTCTCCACCTGCCTTCTTTTCCACCTCTCATCAACAATACCCCCATTTTCAACTTCATTACTCCGTAGTGGTGGTGACGGTGATGGTGGCGGAGGGACCAGCTTCTCAGACACAATTTCACCATTCTCAATTTCATTACTCTGCGGTGACGGCTTCTCAGAGACAAACTCACCCTTTTCAATTTCATTATTCCGCGGTGGCAGCAGCAGCTTCTCAGACACAAACTCGCCATTTTCAATTTCATTACTCTGCGGTGGCAGCGGCAGCTTCTCAAACTCAAACTCCCCATTCTCGAGTCCACTCCCCGGCCACGCCAAAGTCCCCAATTCACCCTCTTCCACCTCATCATCCACCTGCCCGCATATTTCGCCACTCACAACACCACCATTACTACCCACTCCACCTAACGCCAATTCACCTTTCACATTTCCACCCTTCTTCACTTTTTTCTTCACCACCTTTTTCACAATCTTCTTCACCACCTTCACCTTCTTCTTCTTCTTCTTCTCATTCACCGTAACCAGCTCACCACCAAAACCATTCTCACTCTTCCCTCCACAACTCACCTCCTCCGTCACCGCCGCCGCATTCTCCAACTTCTCAACACCATTCTGCTTCTGCTTCTCCTTCTTTTGCAAAACCATGCACGCTACACCTCCATCACCCATCGAAACCTTCAACTGTAGAATTATCAAAACCTTCAAAAAAAAACCTAATCTTCACATTCACCAGGACTATCAATACTCATACTTCACAATTCTCCACAATTCATCAGCTCCAATTCAAAACCCTAAATTCAACAAATTCAACAACAAAATAAGTGAATTAAATCAAAAATTAAACCGAATGTAGGGTTTTGTAACCGCTAACAAATTCACGGAGAAGAAAATTACCGAGAAAACGAATGAGAAAAAGAAAATTATGGATCGATGAGAGAAAATTGAAGGTAATCGACGAAAAGATGAAGAAAGAGAGATCGAGAAAACTATGGTTTACGAAAGAAATTTGTGTTTATGAGACTCTGTTTTGATGAATGAATGAATAAAAGGAGAAAAATCTTTTGTATTTGTAGGTGAAGGTTCTTTGTATATATATGTGTATGTATATATCTTCGTGTTCTTCTTTCTTTCTCTCCCGCTTTGTATAACTTTTGCTTGTGGGCTTATTTCTTTCTTTATTTGTGAACAGGTGACGTCCGAGCCGCGGGTCATATAGGATCGTAATGAATGATAAAACTCTTGTCTAGAGATTTTCTATTACTATGTTACATTTTTTTAAAGGAAATATTACGTTACATTTTTAAAATTTAATTCGAACCCAAGATCTTTGATTAATTTAAAAGGATGTGTTTTTATATGATTTAAAAATGTTCTTGGGTGGATGTGGATTTGATTGATAGAATAGAGTATTTTGTATTTTTATTAGAGAAATGATATTTGTACAATCGTTTTGGTATAACTTTAGTACAACTTTCTCTTTCATACTCACATTATATTTTTAGTCTCTCTCTTACTTTTTCTCTCTATTCTTTTTGACTAATAAGAAGAGAGAACAACAAAGTTGTCTCGAAGATTGTACCAAAATGGTTGTTAAAATATCACTACTTTTTTTATTAGCATGAGTTTCTTTTTTCATTTTACGGTTTGTTTTAGTTTAGGATGTTCAACTAGTATTTAATAGATTTCCTTATTGATTTTTTTTACTTTGGAAATTATGTCAATTATGGGATTTGATATTCAAAGTGAGTCAATGAGATATCTTACAACTTCATGATCTGGATAGTTATGGACTAATCATTGATTCAAGTGATTGAGTCGGATTTGTAGATTCTTAAGGTGTGTTTGTTTCAAGTGTAACAAATAAGATAGGAATTTTATTCTAAGGTATTTAGAAAATGGATGTTTGGTTAACATTATAATATTCCAAAGAACCTTAAAAATAGGAAATATAATAGGTAATTACACATAATTTTATTCCCATCTCCATAGAAACTTTATTCCCACCATTTTCCTTGGGAAAACTTTTATGTTCCCACGAACATTTTATACCCGAGAATAAAATTTAATAAACTTGTAACAAACATAGGCATATGCATTTTTATGATTTTATTTTCAAGAATCTACAAATATAACTTGAAACAAACAAACTCAATATGAATGGTTGATTAAGATTCGACCTTTGGATATCAAATTCTCTTCTTCTTTATGGGTAGAATATATAACAAACAAAAATTATTTTTTGGTATGAATATTTTTTTGAAGGATTTTTGGTATGAATATTAGCAAACATATTTGTTTTGACTAAAAAGTATATTTATTGAACTTATATTACTCGTTGATAAAAATTCTTGTAAATTCAAAAAATATTTGCAGAATATAATTATATTTTTATTATTTTGAGAAAATAAAACAAGGTTAACAAGTTTAAAGTTGATTTTTTTTCTTCGAGAAGTTTTTTAAGATGAAGTTGTTGCTTATGTGGGTGTGTGTATCAAAGAAACTCTTACGAATAAAAAAACTCTTACGATTCAAAAAGGCGTAAAAATGATAATTGGAAAAAATCTCACCTACATGACGGAGCTCAAAAGGATCTCACGTCAATTTCCACATAACACACAAACTGATAGTGATTCGTGAAGTTTCGACACGAGGAATCTAAAAGCAACATCCAATTTTTGATATGATGAACGTGGTGGTTCAAATATGAGAAAATTGTCGTAACATTGGAGGAGACTCTTATTTGAAACGCAATGGTTTGCAATTCTTAGCATAAGGAATGAAAGAGAACATTTAGAGGATTATAAATATGGTCTTTGTTCTTGTCGTCATTGCTCGTGGTGGTTGGAAAATCCACCTCAAGCGGCATCCATGAAGGTTTCGTGGTGGTCGCGTTGCATTTTTCTTTGATCAAACAATGTTGTGATGGTAGTTAGGTCTCGGTTTTAATGACATTAGCGTGTAGCCGAAAACATTTTAAGGGAGGGCGTGAGAGTTTTTTTACGGGGACTGAAGTCAAAACACTTGATATTTGTGTGAATCATTTATATATTTAAGCCAATAATTAATAACATATGCATATATGTTCACATATAAATTCATAATAAAAGTTAATAAAGGAGTTAATCTCAAGTGGTTAATAAGATCTACCAAAGAGATAGATAGCACATGTTTTAATGACGGTCTAGTAGTTCTTTATCCTCGTATGGCTTGTATAGAAGAAGGGTCGGTTATATCAATGTGCAAAGAGATTAATAACACATGTTTTAAAAAAATTGAGGGCCAAATTTTGAGATTTTAGCAAATTTTCCATAAATCGAGTGTTAACTTGTCGAGTTTACCAAGTTTACGTTTTTAGGTACCAAAATCGTGTCAACTCGGAGGTAAACTCGATTTCTGGTAAAATCAGAATGTTTGACTCGAGTTAACTCGGTCAAACTCAGGTAAAATCGGGTAAACTCGAGTAAAATCGGAATGCAAGTCTATTTATTTTTTTTTTATAGTTTTATTAACAACTTTAGGAACTTGTGAAACTTGCCTTTTTGCATGGTTAAGACTTAAGAGACTTATGATTTTGCATGTTTATTTTGTATTTTAATATTTAGTTGAACATAATGCTTTATTATGGTGGTTAAAAACCCTTATAATTTAGTCATATTTTGCACTATTGGACTATTTACAATATTATATTAGTTTACATATGTCATGTAAATAATAAAAAAATTAATTTTAATTTTAGGTAAACTCGTACGAGTTCTCGAGTCGAGTTTACTGAAACAAAACGAGTTGAAGTAAACTCTCGAGTTGTAAAACCTTGATTTTAGCGCTTCATTTAATAAAAACATAATATTTAGAAATTTGAAATAATTTATAGTGCCTAACAACACTTTCTTTTAAATTTTGTCAAAAAAAAAACACTTTCTTTTAAATATAGGTCCAATTTATAAAATTAAAACATAATCTTCAAAAAATTTCACGCATCTTTGTAAAATTGTTTGATAGTTTCATATTTCATTTTAGAATGAGATAATCAAAAGCACAAAAATAATCAATATTAGGCCCTTAAGACTTGGTTGAGTTCCTAGAATCCAACTTAACATATACTCTCTGTAATGTCATACATCTATTAAAGCGACAAAACATGTGAATAATATAAATATTCAATAAATAGACGTTACGTCTTCAAAATGACCTCAAAGCATGCATAATAAAAATTAATCCTCAAAACTCCGCAGCGGATAATTAGCATACAACTCCAAAATATTCATGTCATAAACTCATAAATACTTCATCACATAAAATCACTAAATCTCAACATATGGATAAAATCTCAATCAACATAGTCAATCCAAAATAAAACATAGACCGACAATCCTACATCAGAGCCTATACTAAGACTCTAAACAGATAAACAGAGGAAACTCCCGCTATCCTCAAGCAACTCACCAATCAAGCTAAAAGATCACTCTTGCACGCCGTCTACCATTCATACAAATAGGTAGGCGGTCAAAGACCATTGGGGGTTAACTTCACATCAATCATAATCAAACATAAACAATTTGAAAATATATACATTGAACTAAACTTCAATCAATTGTACAACGGATAATTCAACTTCAAAATTATTCATCAACACAAACAAGTTTACAACATCACCATCATGCAATTTACCAATCACATTCATTCACCAAACACACATGCAAATAAGACTCATGCAAGGACGTATAATGCACCTATACATGATTCCTATATGCATGCTGTAGGATTTTTAAGAGGGGTTTTTCAACTAAAATTTAATCCTCTTTGCGGAAGAAATCTCATTGAAACGGATCTTGATTAAATCATTAATCACAAATCAAACAGAAACTTAAATACTTTAAGATTCATGTGTTTACCTCTTGAAGAGCAGAACCTTTGTAGCAGAAATCTTTCTGATCACGAGCAAAGCAAAGCAGCGATGCCTCTACTCAGTCCACACGAACAGAACTTCTCCGATGACCGGTGCTACCCAATTCCAACGGAGATTCAGAGAGATTAGGTTTAGAGAGCGGCGGCAAGGGTTTCTAACTTTTAGAATTAGGTTAAGTGTTTCAACCAACAAAATGTTTCAGCACAAGTGTTCTATTTATAGAACCACTTGTGTGGTCATCAAGTCAATCACTTAAATACACTGTACCTTACGGTGGACCGCGTTTCTCTATTTTCACAATTAAA